>Ga0182746_1000219_pt1 | contig 97357 bp, 96 predicted proteins | sample eDN3rd30CBELigOP_FD_128881 | JGI IMG/M metagenome (GOLD analysis project Ga0182746, IMG submission 128881) | Enriched Organic Plus compost microbial communities from Emeryville, California, USA - eDNA 3rd pass 30_C BE-Lig OP (version 2) (version 2) ...
AGACCGCGTCGCCGCCCTTGCACCCTGGCTCGAGCACTACAACACTGGACGACGCCACTCAGCCCTCGGAGGCCAGCCCCCGATCAGCCGACTGCAACCAACGTGACGGCCGGGTACAACTAGTTGCGGGGGAGGAAGTAGGAGAGGAGGCGGAGGATCTCGAGGTAGAGCCACACGACGGTGACCATGATCCCGAAGGCCGCGGTCCAGCCGTAGATGCGGGGCTGACCGGTCTCGACGCCGCGCTTGACGTAGTCGAAGTCCATGACGAGCGAGTACGCGCCGAGCAGGACCGCGAGGATGCCGAGCGGGATGCCGAGGGGGATGCCGCCGAAGATCGGGATCTGCACGTCGCGCAGGCCGAACATCGAGTCGGTGACGCCGAACATCATGAGCCCGAAGTTGACGAGCGAGAACGCTGCGTAGCCGAGGATCGCGACGAGGAAGATCTGCGTCGAGCGCTTCGACACGCGCACCTTGCCGTTGGCGAACAGCGCGAGGGTCACGGCGACGACGCCGAGGGTGCCGAACAGCGCCATCGGCACGATCGACGAGCCGGGCACGATCAGCGTGTAGAACATCGAGATGCCGCCGACGAAGAGGCCTTCGGCGAAGGCGTAGGCGAGCACGAGGGCGGGCGACGGCTTGCGCTTGAAGATGTTGACGAGCGCGAGCACGAAGCCGGCGATGAGACCGACCCAGGTGAGGACCGGGAAGGTCCACCCGATGACCGCGGCGACGAGCAGCACGGCGAAGCTCGCGAGGGTCTTGAAGATCGTGTCCTGGTAGGTCATCCGCTCCATCTGGTCGGGCGTCGCCGACGGGAGCGAGTAGTGCTCCTGGAGCTGGTCCGGGGTCGGCACCGCGGGCACGACGCCGGCGCGCTGCGCCGCCTTCGCGCTGAACGCGGGCGAGTTGCTGAAAGCGGGGTTGGCCATGTCGCTCAGTCTAGGGAGCGACGGCTCCGGATGGCTGAGCGTTTCGCCCACGGCGCAGGCGCCACTGGGCCACGTGCACGGCTCGCGCCGCCCACGCCGAGGCGACGATGACGCCGCCGACGAGGGCGAGGGCGCCGAGCATCCCGCGGTAGGTCGGGAACAGCTGCGCGGCCACCATCGCCGCCACCGGCACGAAGAGGACGGTCACGTACGAGGCGAGCGGGCGGTGCCGGGCGAGCAGCCAGCCGAGGAAGTGCACGGTCGTCGCGCCGAGCCACGCCGGGCCGGTGAGCAGGAAGATCATCGCCAGGTTCGCCCCGGACATCGCGAGGATGCGCCGCCACCCCGCCGCCGGGAGCACGATCCAGCCGGCGATGTGGGCGAGCGGACCCGCGACGAGCAGGGCGTTGGAGAACCACGTCGTGCCGCCGCCGCCGGCGAACGCGACGTTGCCCGCGACGATGAGCAGCATCCCGCCGGCGAGCCGTGAGCGGTAGCCGCCCCAGCGCAGGGGGAGGAGGGATGCCGGCTCGCGCCAGGCGGGCGCCGCGACGCGCTCAGGCATTGGTCGTCACGAACGTGATGACGAGCACGACGAGGGCGACGAACCAGATGTAGCCGAGCACGACGGCGATCCACGCGGGGATCCGCCCGCGTTCGCCGGAGCGCGCGATCTGGGCGAGCGCCACATGGCCGAACCACGCGGCGAGCGGGCTCAGCAGACAGCCGAGGATGAGGGCCAGCACGGCGAGCACGTTGACCCGGGGCGCGGGCTCGTCGTCGGACACCGCGGACGGCACCGGGTCGAGGGGGACCTCGGTGCGGGCGCCGCAGGTGATGCAGAACTTCCAGGCGGGCTGCAGCTCCCGACCGCAATTCGCACAGGTCGCCATCCTGGCGATCAGATTATCGTGATCGGATGGATGCCCCGCGCCCGCTCGTGATCGGGCACCGCGGGGCGAGCGGATACCGTCCCGAGCACACCCGCGCGGCGTACGAGCTCGCGATCACCCTCGGCGTCGACGCGATCGAGCCCGACATCGTCTCCACCCGCGACGGGGTGCTCGTGCTGCGCCACGAGAACGAGATCTCCGGCACGACGGATGTCGCGCAGCGTCCGGAGTTCGCCGACCGGCGCACCACCAAGCGCGTCGACGGGGTCACGCTCACCGGCTGGTTCACCGAAGACTTCACGTGGGCCGAGCTCTCCACGCTGCGCGCCGTCGAGCGGCTCCCGCAGGTGCGGCAGTCGTCGGCGACCTTCGGCGGGGCGGAGCCGATCCTGCGCCTGCGCGACCTGCTCGACATCCTCGACGCCGGCGCCGAGCGCACCGGCCGCGCGATCTCCGTCGTCGCGGAGGTGAAGCATCCCACCTACTTCGCCGCGGCGGGGCTGCCGCTCGCCGAGCCGATCGCCGCGGAGCTGCGCGCGTGGGACGACGGGTCCCGCACCATCGTCGAGTGCTTCGAGCAGTCGGTGCTCGGCGAGATCCGCGACCTCGGGGTGCGCGGGCGCTTCGTCTACCTGCTCGAGGCGCGCGGCTCCGCTCCCGACCTGCGCGCGCAGTTCGGGAAGAGGGCGCTGCCGTATTCGGCGCAGCTCACCGACGCGGGACTGCACCGCCTCGCCCGCGACGTCGACGGGATCAGCGTCGACAAGTCGATCGTGCTGCGCGACGGCGGCGCCGACCTCGTCGCGCGGGCGCACGCCGCCGGACTCGACGTGTTCGCCTGGACCCTGCGGCCGGAGAACCGGTTCCTCGACCCCCGGCACCGCCGCGGGTCGTCGCCGCGCGACTGGGGCGACTGGCAGGGGGAGTTCGCCCAGCTGCTCGGCGCCGGGCTCGACGGGATCTTCGTCGACCACCCCGACCTCGGCCTCGCCGCCCGCGCCGCGCACCTCGCCCAGCGGGGCGGGGCGGGAGCCGGGGTCGCACGCGAAACGTAGGATCGATTGACCATGAGCACTCCGACCGTCGACGACCGGCTGCTGGAGGGCCTCAACCCCCGGCAGCGGGAAGCGGTGCTGTACCGCGGCCCCGCCCTCCTCATCGTCGCGGGCGCCGGATCCGGCAAGACGAGCGTGCTCACCCGCCGCATCGCGAGCCTCCTGGCGACCGGCGAGGCGACGCCGGTGCAGATCCTCGCGATCACCTTCACCAACAAGGCCGCGAACGAGATGCGCGAGCGCGTCGGCTCCCTCATCGGCTCCACCCTCGGCGGCTGGGGCGACAGCGGGATGTGGATCTCGACGTTCCACTCGGCGTGTGTGCGCATCCTGCGCCGCCAGGCCGAGGTGATGGGGATGAAGGCCGGGTTCACGATCTACGACTCGGCCGACAGCCGCGCGCTCATCAAGCGCATCGTGAAGGAGCTCGACGCCGACACCCTCAACCTCACGCCGGGCATCGTCGCGAGCAAGATCAGTAAGCAGAAGAACGAGCTGATCGACGTCGAGACCTACGCGCGCAACATCAACTCCGACGACCCGGCCGAGGTCGCGTTCCTGGAGATCTACCGCCGCTACACCGACGGGCTGCGCCGGGCGAACGCGCTCGACTTCGACGACCTCATCGCCGAGACGGTGCACCTGTTCCGCGCGTTCCCGGAGGTCGCTGCCCTCTACCAGCGCCGGTTCCGGCACGTGCTCGTCGACGAATATCAGGACACCAACCACGCGCAGTACGCGCTCATCCGCGAGCTGACCCGGCCGATCCGGCCCGAGCACGTGCCGGCCGACACCCGGATGAAGACCGACCCCGACGGGTCGCTTCCGGGCGCATCCCTCACCGTCGTCGGCGACTCCGACCAGTCGATCTACGCGTTCCGCGGCGCCGACATCCGCAACATCATCGAATTCGAGCGGGACTTCCCGAACACGAAGACGATCCTGCTCGAGCAGAACTACCGCTCGACCCAGAACATCCTGGATGCCGCCAACGCGGTCATCGCGAACAACTTCGACCGGCTCGAGAAGAACCTCTTCACGACCGTCGGGGCGGGTCATCCGATCGTCGGCTACACCGGGTATTCGGGCCACGACGAGGCGCAGTTCGTCGCCGACGAGATCTCGGCGCTGCACGCCTCCGGGACGCCGTACCGCGAGATCGCCGTGTTCTACCGCACCAACAGCCAGACCCGGCCGCTGGAAGACGTGTTCATCCGCTCGGGACTGCCGTACACGATCATCGGCGGCACGAAGTTCTACGAGCGCGCCGAGATCAAGGACGCGATGGGCTACCTCATCCAGGTCGCCAACCCCGCCGACGACCTCGCGCTGCGCCGCATCCTCAACACCCCGAAGCGCGGCATCGGCCCGGCGACGGAGGCGGCGCTGCAGGCGCACGCCGACAAGATGGGCGTCACCCTGCGCGACGCCCTCGGCGATGCGGGGCAGCTGGAGCTCGGGCCGAAGGTGACGCGCGCGATCCTCGACCTCGCGGGGCTGCTCGACGAGGTGGAGGCGAAGGCGGCCGCGGGCGGCAAGCCCGCCGACCTGCTGCTCGACCTGCTCAACGGCTCCGGCTACCTCGAGGCGCTCAAGGCCACGCGCGACCCGCAGGACGAGGCGCGCGTGGAGAACGTCGAAGAGCTCGTCTCGGTCGCGCGCGAGTTCGGGCGCAACAACCCCGAGGGCACCCTCATCGACTTCCTCACCGAGGTGTCGCTCGTCGCCGCGACCGACGAGATCCAGGACGACTCCGGGTCGGTGTCGCTCATGACCCTGCACACCGCGAAGGGCCTCGAGTACGACGCCGTGTTCCTCACCGGGGTCGAGGAGGACCTGCTGCCGCACCGCATCTCGTCGGGCGAGCCCGGCGGGCTCGCGGAGGAGCGCCGGCTGTTCTACGTCGGCATCACGCGCGCCAAGAAGCGCCTCTTCCTGTCGCTGTCGATGACGCGGTCGGCCTTCGGTGACACGAGCGTCGCGATGCCCAGCCGCTACCTTCAGGAGATCCCGCCGCACCTCATCGACTGGCGGCAGTCGCCCGGCGACGCGACGTCGCGCGGCGGGCAGCGGCCCCGGGCGCTCAACGCGCGCGGCTACGCCGGCGGCCCGGCGCGTGGGTTCTCCTACTCGACCGAATTGCCGCCCGCGCCGAAGGTCAAGCGGGAGTGGGCGAACACTGTCACCGGCAAGGTGCGCGACAACGGCGACCTCACTCTGGAGGTGGGCGACCGCATCCGGCATACCGACTTCGGCGAGGGCACCGTCACGGCCGTGACCGGTCAGGGCACGAAGTCGATCGCCGAGGTGCAGTTCGGTCAGGCCGGCAAGAAGCGGCTGCTGATCAAGATCGCGCCGATCGAGAAACTCTGACCGCGACGCCGAACAGCACGGCGCAGAGGAGCGTCAGCGCTCCGGCGCTCAGCGTGACCGCGAGCGGGATGCCGAGCACCCCGCCGAGCACGCCGAGCAGCAGCCCGCTGCCGACCCGGAAGCCCATGTTGGTCGTGTTGAAGGCGCCCATGAACCGCCCGCGCTGATCCGGCGGCGCCTCGAGCTGCACGACCGTCTGCGACGTCGACAGGGCGAGGATGGATGCCGCTCCCGCGACGACGAGGAGGGCGCAGGACAGCGCGAACCACGGCGACAGGGCGAACCCGACGACCGCCGCGGCGAACACCAGTTCGCTCACCGTCGCGACCGTCGCCGACGCCTTCAGCCGGCCGAACCCTTCGAGCGCGAGGCCCGCGCCGACCGCGCCGACGCTCATCGCGACGAGCAGCAACCCGTAGCCGAGTGCCGAGTCGTCGACGCCGAGCAGGATGCCGAACTCCGGAAGCAGCGGCATGAGGGCGACGCCGATGAGCAGCCCCACCGCGCCCTGGAGCACGACGACGACGAGGATCGCCGGGTGCTTCGGCAGCTCCGGCAGCACCCCGAGGATGTCGCGCCACCGCAGACGCACGTCGGCACGGGCGCGGCGGCCGTGCCCGTCGAAGGGCGAGATCGCGAGGTAGACGAGGAACGGCAGGTAGAAGGCGGCGTTGACGAGCATCCCCCACGCGGGTCCGATCGTGAACAGCAGCACGGCCCCGGCGGCCGGTCCGACGAGCTGGCCGAGGCTGAGCCCGGTCGCCATGAGCCGCACGGCGCTCGGCAGGTCCGACGGGCCGACGAGGTCGTAGAGCATCACCTGGTTCGCGGGATGCCACAGCGCACTCGCGAAGCCGTGCACGAGCAGCAGCACGACGCAGTGCCACGGCTCGAGGGCGCCGGCGAGCAGCAGAGCCCACCAGGTGAGCGACGCCGCGATGAACAGCACGCACGAGGTCTGGATGATGCGCCGCCCGTCGAACCGGTCGGCGAGGGCGCCGAACGGGATCGAGAACAGCAGGTGCGGCAGCCAGTGCGAGATGACCGCGAATCCGGCGAGCAGCGGCGACTGGAACAGCTGCCACATCACGAGGTAGGTGATCGCGTGCTCGGCGTTGTCGCCCGCCATGAGCAGCGCTCCTCCCGCCGCATAGCCGCGATACCAGGGATGCCGCAGCGCCGCGAAGCGCGCCGGGGGAGCCGTCGACGTCATCGAGACTCCACCCTAGGGCGGCGCGGGGCATCCCTTTCCCGTATCCGAGGGGGGTTTGTCAACCCTCCCGGCCCGGAGTCCCGGTCTTCCTAGGCTGGCGGCGTCCCGAACGGAAAGGAGCCACCATGGCCGCCGTCACGTTCTCCCGACGCGTCCTCACCGGCGTCGTCCTCATCGTCGGGGGCGCACTGCTCGCCCTCGCCGCGCTGCTCCGGCTCGCCACGGCCCCCGGGCCCGAGGCGGCCGAGATCATCGTCATCATCGCCGACCTCGCGATCGCCGCCGCGTTCGTGCTGCTCGCGATCGACACCGCGAGCCTGGCCGCACGGATCGCCCTCATCGTCGCCGCCGCCGGCTGGCTGCTCTTCGCCCTCGGCGAGATCGCGGGGCTCCCGGGCGATCTCGGCACGGTGGCCGCGCTCGCCGCCGCGGGCGGGGCGCTCGTCGCCGCCATCCTCATGCGCCGCGGCTCCGAGCTCGGGCCGATCGCCTCCATCGTGTTCCTGGTCGCGACGATCCTGTTCGCGGTCCTCGTCTTCTTCCAGATCCTCGGCGCCGATCTCCAGGGCGTCGGATTGCTCCTCACCCTGCTGTTCGCGGCGGGGCTCGTCATCACCGGAGTGCTGCTCGCCCGGCCCATCGGGTCACGGCCGGTCGCGGAGCGTCCGGTGGCGGAGGATCGCCCGCTGCCCTGAGCGGGGGGACCGGCGGGGCGTCGTGCGGGCGGCGCCCCGCTCGGGCGTGCCCGGGGAACGGCGGACACGCCGCTAGCCTGGGGACGAGCCCGATCGAAGGAGACCCGTGGCCCCCACCCGTCGACCCGCCGCCGGCATCGCCTTCCTCGTCGGCGGCCTGCTCATCCTCATCAACATCGTGCTGAGCTTCACCGCCCCCGCGCTCGCCGGCTGGCCCGTGCTGCTCGCCTACCTCGCGCTCGGGATCGGCTTCCTCGTCCTCGCGCTCGGCGAGGGGCTCCCGCTCGTGCCGCGACTGCTGCTCGGCGTCGCGGGCGCATCCTGGCTCGTCACCCTCCTCGCGTTCGTCGTGCCCGTGCCGATCGAGCTCGTCGCGCTCTCCGCGCTCGGCGGTGCGATCGCCGGGGTGGCCGGCGCGGTCCTCGTCGTCACCGGCGCGCGCGGCTCCGATCGCGGCGCGATCGCGTTCCTCGTCGCGACGGTTCTCGCCGCCCTCATGCTCGTCATCTCGGCCGAGTGGCTCGGCGACTTCGCGCTGCTGCTCGTCATCCTCGTCGGCGGCGCGTTCGTGCTCACCGGGTCGCTCTTCCTGCGTCCGGCGCGGGCCGCCTGATCATCCACAGTCTCGGGAATCTCTCAGGAAAGCCTTGAATCCCCCTAGGATGTGGGCGACCGGCGACCGCCGGAGTTCAAAGGAGAACTTGAGAATGGCTGAAGTTTCCACCTCTCGCCGCTCGATCGCGGGGATCATCCTGGCCGTGGCCGGTGCGCTCCTCCTGATCGAGTTCATCCTCGGTCTCGCGGGAGTCACCGCCCTCGGCGGCTGGCTGGGCACGATCGCGGCCCTCGCGATCGGCGTCGCGTTCCTGATCCTCGCGATCGGATCGTTCCGCGCGACCCTGGTGCGCATCGCGCTCGTGGTCGGCGCGATCGGCTGGTTGCTGATCGCGCTCAGTGCCGTCGTGGCGCTGCCCTCGCCCGTGGGCGAGATCGCGGCCGCGGCCGCCGCCCTCGGCACGCTCGTCGCGGCGATCATGCTCCTCGTGGGCAAGGAGGTCACCAACCTCACCGCGATCGTGTTCCTCGTGACCGCGATCATCGGCGCGCTCATCCTCGCCGGAGCGTTCGGCCTCGACCTCGTGTCGATCGCCGTCGTGCTCGAGGTGCTGTTCGCGCTCGGCCTGCTCATCACGGGCATCCTGTTCGCCCGCGTGCAGGGCGCCGGCGGACGCTGACCCGCACCGAGACACGGAACGCCCCGGGCTCTGCGGCCCGGGGCGTTCCCGCGTCTCAGCGGCGCGCGGTCACCAGCGGCCGTGGATCGCCGCCCGGAAGCGGCGGTCGTACAGGTCGCGCACGGCGGCGGTGAACTCCGGCCCGAGCGGGGCGACGGAACCCGCGGCCGCGTTGCCCTGTGCCTGGCCGACGTTGCGGGCGCCGGGGATGACGGTGCTCACTCCCGGCAGCTGGGCGAGCCAGGCGAGTGCCGCCGTCGCGGGCTCGAGGCCGTGCTCCCGCGCGAGCGCCGAGAACTCACGGGCCGCCTCGACGCCCTCGTGGTAGTCGACGCCGGAGAAGGTCTCGCCGACGTCGAACGCCTCGCCGTGCCGGTTGTAGGTGCGGTGGTCGTCGGCCGCGAACGTCGTGTCGTGGTCGTAGCGGCCCGAGAGCAGCCCGCTCGCGAGCGGGACGCGCGCGATGATGCCGACGCCCGCCGCCTCGGCCGCCGGGAGCACCTCGTCGAGCGGCTTCAGGCGGAACGCGTTGAGGATGATCTGGATGCTCGCGACCCCCGGCCGCGCGATCGCGGAGAGGGCCTGCGCCGTCGTCTCGACGCTCACGCCGTAGGCGGCGACGGCACCCTCCTCGACGAGGGTGTCGAGCGCGTCGTAGGTCGCGTCGGCGTCGATCACCTCGCTCGGCGGGCAGTGCAGCTGCACGAGATCGAGGGTGTCGACGCGGAGGTTCGCGCGCGAGCGGTCGATCCAGGCGCGGAAGTTCGCCATCGAGTAGTTCTCGGCGACCTGGGGCATCCGGCGGCCCATCTTGGTCGCGACGAACACCTCGTCGCCGAGGCCGCGGTCGGCGCGCCAGGCGGCGATGCGCTGCTCGCTGCGGCCGTCGCCGTAGACGTCGGCGGTGTCGTACATCGTGACACCGGCGTCGAACGAGGCGTCGAGGACGGCGCGCGCGTCGGCGTCGTCGACGGCGCCCCAGTCGGCCCCGAGCTGCCAGGTGCCGAGGCCGATGGCGGAGACGGTTCGGCCGGTGCGGCCGAGGACGCGGGTCTGCATGGTGGCGGTCATGGCCCGAGCCTAAGCGCCGCGAGCAGCCGCCGGCTGGGCAGCTCCCGCAGGCGCCGCGGCGTGACCCGGACGACGACCCGCGCGACGCCGAGCACCGCCCGCGCCCGCCGCGGATGCCACGGGATGCCGTAGTCCTCCCGCAGGCGCGGCGGCAGCAGCAGGGCGGTGAACTCGCGCGCCGCCGGGAGGAGGAGCCGCACCCACCAGGGCGCGGCGCGGGCGGAGAGCAGCTCGGCCGCGACCCCGCGGGCGTCGCGCGTCACCCGGAGCCCCGCGACCGTCTCCTCCCAGTAGCGGTCGAAGGCCGCCCGGTCGGCGGGCCAGAGCTCCGCCGGGAGCTGCAGCGACATCCCGAGCTCGGCGCTCGCCGCGTGGACCTCGTCGGCGAGGGCGTCGTCGAGCGGGCCGTGCAGCAGTTCGTGGGCGCGCACGCCGACGCGGGCGAGGGTCGCGGCGACCCACAGCTGCGGCGCGGCGTCGCGCGCCCCCGGCACGCGGGTATGAGCGGCGTCGACGGCGCGGGCGGCGAGGGCGCGCTGGGCGGGCGAGCCGAGGCTGATCGCGTAGACGTAGGTCAGGGTGTGGCGCAGCCGGCGGAGCGGGTCGCGGGCGAAGCCGCTGCTCGACGCGACGCCGTGGGCGACGACCGGATCGGCCACCTGGAGCAGGATCGCGGCGAGTCCGCCGAGCACGAGCGAGGAGTCCGCCGCGTACCGCCGGTAGGCCTCGCTCCGCCCGGACATGGCTCCATGGTTGCAGGGGTAGAGTGTCCGAGGCTGAGAAAAGTATCTCGACGTCGAACTATCGCCGTCGGGCGCCCTCGCCCCCGCCACCGATAACTTTCCCCTTTTCTTTACGGAAGAAGACGTCCAGCGTGGATCTCTACGAGTACCAGGCCCGTGATCTGTTCGAGAAGCACGGTGTCCCCGTGCTCGCCGGCATCCTTGCGCACACCCCCGAGGAGGTGCGCGCCGCGGCCGAGAAGCTCGGCGGCGTCACCGTCGTCAAGGCGCAGGTGAAGACCGGAGGCCGCGGCAAGGCCGGCGGCGTCAAGGTCGCCAAGACCCCGGCGGATGCCGAAGAGGCCGCGAAGGCCATCCTCGGCCTCGACATCAAGGGCCACGTCGTCAAGAAGGTCATGGTCGCGGCCGGGGCCGACATCAAGGAGGAGTACTACTTCTCCGTCCTGCTCGACCGGGCCAACCGCTCCTACCTCTCCCTCGCCTCGTACGAGGGCGGCATGGAGATCGAGCAGCTCGCCGAGGAGCGCCCCGACGCGCTCGCGCGCATCGAGGTCGACCCGGCCGCCGGCATCGACCTCGCCAAGGCCACCGAGATCGCGATCGCGGCGAAGTTCCCCGCCGAGATCGTCGAGAAGGTCGCCCCCGTCATCGTCAAGCTCTACGGCGTCTACACCGCCGAGGACGCGACCCTCGTCGAGGTGAACCCGCTCGTCCTCACCGGCTCGGGCGACATCGTCGCGCTCGACGGCAAGGTCTCGCTCGACGAGAACGCCGCGTTCCGTCACCCCGAGCACGAGGCGCTCGAGGACAAGGACGCCGCCGACCCGCTCGAGGCGAAGGCGAAGGCCCACGACCTCAACTACGTGAAGCTCGACGGCCAGGTCGGCATCATCGGCAACGGCGCGGGCCTCGTCATGAGCACCCTGGATGTCGTCGCCTACGCGGGCGAGAACCACGGCGGCGTCAAGCCCGCCAACTTCCTCGACATCGGCGGCGGCGCCTCGGCGACCACGATGGCGGCCGGGCTCGACGTCATCCTCGGCGACCCGCAGGTCAAGAGCGTCTTCGTCAACGTCTTCGGCGGCATCACCTCGTGCGTCGCCGTCGCGGAGGGCATCGTCAAGGCGCTCGAGATCCTCGGCGACTCGGCGAGCAAGCCGCTCGTCGTCCGCCTCGACGGCAACCAGGTGGAGGAGGGCCGCGCGATCCTCGCCGGCGCGAACCACCCGCTCGTCACGCTCGCCACCACGATGGACGACGGCGCCGACCAGGCCGCGCGCCTCGCGAACGCCGCCTGAGCCCGCCGAACCGGAACAAGGACTAGAGAAATGTCGATCTTCCTCACCAAGGACTCCAAGGTCATCGTCCAGGGCATCACCGGCGGCGAAGGCACCAAGCACACCGCCCTCATGCTGAAGGCGGGCACCCAGATCGTCGGCGGCGTCAACGCGCGCAAGGCCGGCACCACCGTCGAGCACGAGGGCGGCGTGACGCTGCCCGTGTTCGGCACCGTCGCTGAGGCGATCGCCGAGACCGGCGCCGACGTGTCGATCATCTTCGTGCCGCCGGCCTTCGCCAAGGACGCGATGATCGAAGCCATCGACGCCGAGATCCCGCTCCTCGTCGTCATCACCGAGGGCATCCCGGTGCAGGACACCGCCGAGGCGTGGGCCTACGCGAAGAGCAAGGGCAACAAGACCCGCATCATCGGCCCCAACTGCCCCGGCATCATCACCCCGGGCGAGTCGCTCGTCGGCATCACCCCGAACAACATCACCGGCAAGGGACCGATCGGCCTCGTGTCGAAGTCGGGCACCCTGACCTACCAGATGATGTTCGAGCTGCGTGACCTCGGCTTCTCGACCGCCATCGGCATCGGCGGCGACCCGATCATCGGCACCACCCACATCGACGCGCTCGCCGCGTTCGAGGCCGACCCCGAGACCAAGGCGATCGTCATGATCGGCGAGATCGGCGGCGACGCCGAGGAGCGCGCGGCCGACTTCATCAAGGCGAACGTGACCAAGCCGGTCGTCGGCTACGTCGCGGGCTTCACCGCCCCCGAGGGCAAGACCATGGGCCACGCCGGCGCGATCGTGTCGGGCTCGGCGGGCACCGCCGAGGCGAAGAAGGTCGCCCTCGAGGCCGCGGGCGTGAAGGTCGGCAAGACGCCGTCCGAGGCCGCCGCCCTCATGCGCGAGATCATCTCGTCGCTGTAACGCGAGAACGACGAAAGGCCCGGGCGATGCGCCCGGGCCTTTTCGCATCCCGGCCCGGCACTCCCCGGGTCAGAGGTCGTCGTCGGGCTCGCGCTCGGGCACGCGCGGCGGCCAGGTCGTGGAGCCGAGCTCGCGCGAGATGGTGCGCGCCGTCTCGCGCAGGTCGTTGAGCACCGGATCCTCCGGCGGCCACTCGCTCGTCGGCAGCACGACGGCGACGGCGGCGATGACGTTGCCGCTGGCATCCGACACGGGGGCGGCGACGGAGGATTCGCCGAGCACCGCCTCGTCCTGCTCGGTGGCGAGCCCGCGCGCGGCGATCTGGGCGAGCCCGAGGGAGAGTTTGGCGGCATCCGTCACCGTGTCGCCGGTGAGCGAGCGCAGCTCCTTGCTCAGCACCTGCTCGGCGTAGTCGGCGTCGTAGGCGAGCAGCACCTTGCCCATCGCGGAGGCGTGCGCAGGGATGGTGAGCCCCGTCTCGAGCATCTGCTGGCTGCCGTCCGGGCGGCGGTTGTGGTGGATGACGATGACCTCGTCGAACAGTTCGGCCCCGAGGCGCACGGCGAGGCCGGTGCGGCGGGCGAGTTCGCGCGTCCAGCGCATCGCGCGGGCGCGCACGTCGAGGGTGTCGAGGTAGACGTTGCTGAGCTTCAGCAGCGCCGGCCCGAGCATGTAGCGGTCGGAGCCGCGCTCCTTGGCGACGAGGCCGTGCTCGCGCAGCGACTTGACGATGCCGTGCACGGTCGACGGCGGCAGGTCGAGGGCGGCGGCGAGTTCGGAGATGCGCAGGTGGCGGGCGCCCTGGAGCAGCTTGAGCACGTTCGCCGCGCGATCGATCGCCTGGATCACCGCCTGCCCCTTCCTCGCGAGCCCGGACCCCGTCTCCGAGACGGGGAGTCTCCATTATGGAGCGCTGCGACGAGGACGCACGACATTCGACATCCGGGGGTTGACGCCGCGTTCGTTTCGGAGCATATTCGACATTGTCGAATGGCGTTCCAGCGTTGGGGCGCCCGCGGAACCCCGCATCGACCCCCGCAAACCCTGTTGTCCAAAGGAGTACACATGGATGAGAACCGCACCTGGCAGAAGCTGGCGGCGGAGTTCCTCGGCACGGCGTTCCTGGTCTTCGTCGGAGTCGGCTCGGTGCCGGCCCTCGCGCTCGCGCGCGGCGGAGAGCCCTTCACCGGGGCGGAACTCGGCGTCATCTCGCTCGCGTTCGGCACGATCGTCGTCGCGACGGTCTACACATTCGGCTACATCTCCGGGAACCACATCAACCCGGCCGTGACCCTCGGCCTCGCCGTCACCGGCAAGTTCCCCTGGCGCGAGGTGCCCGGCTACCTGCTCGCGCAGGTGCTCGGCGCGACCGTCGGCGCGCTCGCCATCGTCGGCGTGCTCGGCATGGCCGCGAGCGACGCCGGCCTCGGCGTCGCCGCGTACGGCGACATCCCGTGGTACCAGGCGTTCATCGCCGAGTTCGTCGGCACGTTCATCCTCGTGTTCACGGTGTTCGGCGTCATCCACCGCAAGGCCGTGCCCGGCTTCGCGGGACTCGTCATCGGCCTCGTCGTGTTCGCCGCGATCATCCCCGTCGCCCCGGCGACCGGCGCCTCGATCAACCCGGCCCGCACGACCGGCCCGATGCTCATCCAGCAGATCCTCGGCGGCGAGGTGCACTGGGAGCAGTTCCCCGTCTACATCATCGCCGAGCTGCTCGCCGGCGTCGTCGCGGGTCTGCTGTTCACCGTGATCGCCAAGACCGACGCCGACAAGAAGGCGGCCCAGGAGGTGGCCTCGTGAAGAAGCTGATCAACTCCCCGGAGAACGTGCTCGCCGACGCCCTCGCCGGCGTCGCGGCCGCCCACCCCGACGTGCGGGTCGACTTCACGAACCGCATCATCTACCGCGCCACCCCGAAGGCCGACGGCAAGGTCGCGCTCATCTCGGGCGGCGGATCGGGCCACGAGCCGCTCCACGGCGGCTTCGTCGGACCCGGGATGCTCGACGCGGCGTGCGCCGGAGAGGTCTTCACCTCGCCGACGCCCGACCAGATGCAGGAGGCGACCAAGGTCGTCGACCGCGGGGCCGGCGTGCTGCACATCGTGAAGAACTACACGGGCGACGTCATGAACTTCGAGATGGCGGGCGAGCTCGCCGCCGCGGAGTCGGGCGTCGAGGTCGCGACGATCGTCACCGACGACGACGTGGCCGTGCAGGACTCCACCTGGACCGCGGGTCGCCGCGGCGTCGGCGTCACGGTGCTGCTCGAGAAGATCGTCGGCGCGGCGGCCGAGGAGGGGCGCGACCTCGCGGCCGTCCACGCCCTCGCCACGAAGGTCAACGAGTCGGGCCGCTCGATGGGCATGGCGCTCACCTCGTGCACCGTGCCCGCGGCCGGCAAGCCGACGTTCGACCTGCCGGACGACCAGATGGAGATCGGCATCGGCATCCACGGCGAGCCGGGACGCCACCGCGTGCCGCTCGCGCCCGCGAGCGAGATCGCCCAGCAGCTCGTCGAGCCGATCCTCGCCGACCTCGACTTCACGGGGTCGCCGGCGATCGTCATGCTCAACGGCATGGGTGCCTCGCCGCTCATCGAGCTGTACCTGATGTACGGCGAGGTCGCGAAGCTGCTCGAGAAGGCGGGCGTGAAGATCGCCCGCAACCTCGTCGGCAACTACATCACCTCGCTCGACATGGCGGGCTGCTCGGTGACCGTGCTCAAGGCCGACGACGAGATCCTGAAGCTATGGGATGCTCCCGTCAACACGGCCGGACTGCGCTGGGGCGCGTGAGCACGACCGCCTGAGAACCGCGAGGAACACTGGGAGGACCCATGATGACCGGCACCATCCCCCTGAGCACTCTCGTGTCGTGGCTCGACGCGTTCCGCACCGAGGTGACGGAGCAGAGGGCGCACCTCACCGAGCTCGACTCCGCGATCGGCGACGCCGACCACGGGGCGAACATGGCCCGCGGCATGGCCGCGGTCATGGAGAAGCTCGAGGCGGGCACCCCGGCCACCGCGGACGAGCTCTTCAAGTCGGTCGGGATGACGCTCGTCACCTCGGTCGGCGGGGCGAGCGGCCCGCTCTACGGGACCTTCTTCCTCCGGATGGGGATGACCGCGGGCGCCGTCGCCGAGTTCGACGGCGCGGCGCTCGCGGCAGCCCTCCGGGCCGGGCTCGACGGCATCGTCGCGCGCGGCAAGGCCGAGGCCGGCGACAAGACGATGTTCGACGCCCTCGCGCCCGCGCTCGACGCCTTCGACGCGGCGCTCGCGTCGGGCTCGTCCATCGCCGACGCCGCGGCCGCCGCGGCCGACGCGGCCGAGGCCGGGCGCGACGCGACCGAGCCGCTCGTCGCCCGCAAGGGCCGCGCGAGCTATCTCGGCGAGCGCAGCGCCGGCCACCTCGATCCGGGCGCGGCGTCGAGCGCGATCCTCGTGCGGACGCTCGCCGACACCCTCGGGAGTTCGTGACGTGATCGGCATCGTCGCCGTCTCGCACAGTCTGGAACTGGCCGAGGCGGCCGTCCGCCTCGCCCTCCAGATGGTGCCGGAGAACGGCCCGCGCGTGATCGTCGCGGCCGGCGCCGGCACCGAACCGGACGGCACCCCGATCGTCGGCACCGACGCGACGCGCGTCGCCGCCGCGATCGACGACCTCGCCGACAGCGACGGCGTGCTCGTGCTGATGGACCTCGGCTCGGCCGTGCTGAGCGCCGAGCTCGCGCTCGAGCTGACCGGCGCCGGCGTTCCGGTGCGGCTCACCTCGGCCCCCTTCGTCGAGGGGCTGCTCGCCGCCGTCGTGCGCGCGGCGGGCGGCGCGAGCCTCGACGAGGTCGCCGCCGAGGCGGAGTCGGCGCTCTCGCCGAAGCGCGGCCAGCTCGGGGATGCCGCGGAGACTCCGGCCGAGGCGCCCGCGGCTCCGGGGGAGCGGCTCACCGAGCGCGCGACCCTGCTCAACCCGCTCGGGCTGCACGTGCGGCCCGCGTCGCTCATCGCCTCCGCCGTCGGGACGGCCGACGTCGCGATCGTCTCGGTGCGCACGGGGAGGCGCGCCAACGCGGCGAGCCCCACCGCGCTGCTCGCCCTCGGCGCGCGCAGCGGCGAGGAGATCGACATCTCCGCCGACCCCGGTGCTCGCGACGCGTTCGAGAAGGTGCGCGCACTCGTCGCCGACGGGTTCGGCGAACTCGACGGCGCCCCCGTCGCCGAGCCCGCGCCTGCGTCCGACCCTGCCTCCGCTCCGGCCGCCGCTCCCGTCGAGCGCCGCGGCCGCCCCGTCGGGGTGAGCCCGGGCCGCGCCGTCGGTCCCGTCGTCCACTACGGCGCGGCGGTCGCCGAGCCCGCCGCCGGTCCGGCCCTCGCCGACGCCGAGCGCGAGGCCGAGGCCGCGCGCATCCCCGCCGCCGCCGAGCAGGTGGCCGCCGACCTCGAGGCCCGCGCCGCCGCCGCGTCGGGGGAGGCCCGCGACATCCTCGCCGCGACCGCGCTCATCGCGCGCGACCCGATGCTCCTCGACGCCGCGACGACCGCGGTGCGCGAGGCGGGCACCCCCGCGCCGCGCGCCGTGTGGGATGCCGCGGCGGGCGTCGCGGAGACGTTCGCCCGGATCGGCGGCCGGATCGCCGAGCGCGTCACCGACGTGCGCGACGTGCGCGACCGCATCGTCGCCGCGCTCACCGGGGCGACGGTGGGCGGCATCCCGCAGCGCGCGGAGCCGTTCGTGCTCGTCGCGCGCGACCTCGCGCCCGCCGACACCGCGACCCTCGACCCCGCCTCCGTCGTCGCACTGGTGACCGAGGAGGGCGGCCCGACGTCGCACACCGCCGTCATCGCGCGCGCCCTCGGCCTCCCCGCCGTCGTCGCCGCGACCGGCGCGCTCGACATCCCCGAGGGCACGCTGCTGCTCGTCGACGGCGCGACGGGCGAGCTGACCCGCGCCCCGGCCGAGGAGGTCGTCGCCGCGGTCGCCGCCGAGGCGGAGGCGCGCGCCGCGACCGCCGCCGCCGGACTCGAGGGCCCGGGCCGCACGAAGGACGGGCATCCCGTCGCCCTGCTCGCGAACATCGGCGACGCCGCCGGGGCCCGCGCGGCCGCCGACGCCGGCGCGGAGGGCGTGGGGCTGTTCCGCAGCGAGTTCCTGTTCCTCGACCGGGCCGACGCGCCGACGCGCGCCGAGCAGGTCGCCGCCTACCGGGAGGTGTTCGCGGCGTTCCCCGGGCGCAAGGTCGTCGTACGCACCCTCGACGCGGGCGCCGACAAGCCGCTGCCGTTCCTCACTGCCGAGCACGAGGAGAACCCCGCCCTCGGCGTGCGGGGACTGCGCACCGCGCGGCGCCGCCCGGAGGTGCTCGACGAGCAGCTCGCGGCGATCGCCGAGGCGGGCGGCGCGGAGAGCGCCGACGTGCACGTCATGGCCCCGATGGTCGCGACCCTCGCCGAGGCGCGCGACGTCGTGGAGCGCTGCCGGGCCGCGGGTCTGCCGTCGGCCGGGATCATGGTCGAGACCCCCGCGGCGGCGCTCACCGCGGCCGAGCTGCTCGGCGTCGTCGACTTCGCGAGCATCGGCACCAACGACCTCACGCAGTACGCGATGGCCGCCGACCGGATGATCGGCGAGCTCGCCGACCTCAGCGACCCGTGGCAGCCGGCGGTGCTGCGGCTCATCGCCGAGACCGGTCGGGCGGGCGCGGTCCACGAAGTCCCGGTGGGGGTGTGCGGCGAGGCCGCGGCCGACCCGCTGCTCGCCGTCGTGCTCGTCGGGCTCGGGGTCTCGTCGCTGTCGATGACGCCGCGCGCGCTGCCCGCGGTCGCCGCGCAGCTCGCCGCCGTGAGCCGGGCCACGTGCGTCGCCGCGGCCGAGGCGGCCGTCGCCGCGGGCGACCCCGACACCGCTCGGGAGAACGCCCGCGCCGTCCTCGCCTCCGCTGACTAGGCTTGCCGAGTCCGCACCGAGGGGGTCCCCATGTCCGTCCGTCGCGTCATCCCGTTCACCGCTGTGCTCGCGGCCTCCGCGCTCGTGCTGAGCGGATGCTTCCTGCCCTTCCCCGGCACGCCCGGGGGCAGCGAGACCGTCAACACCGCGACGGGGGAGGCCGTCGATCCGGCCCTCGAGCCGTACTACTCGCAGGACCTCACCTGGCGTGACCTCGGCGGCGGCGTCGACGAGACCTTCGTCACCGTGCCGCTCGACTGGGACGACCCCTCGGGGGAGACGATCGAGATCGCGATCGCGCGCCACTCGGCATCCGGCAGCTCGATGGGTTCGATGCTCATGAACCCCGGCGGCCCCGGGGGATCCGGCTACGACTTCGTCGCGAACTACGCCGCCTACGTCGTCACCGGCGCCGTGCTCGCCCAGTACGACCTCATCGGGTTCGATCCCCGCGGCGTCGGGCACTCGACCGGCATCCAGTGCTACTCCGACGCGGAGAAGGACGAGCTGCTCTACGGCACCTTCGAGAACGCGTACGGCACCCAGGCCTGGATCGACGAGCTCACCGTCGCCGAGAAGGGCTGGATCGACGCGTGCGTGAAGAACACCGGCGACCTGATGGGCAACCTGGATGCCGGCAGCGTCGCGCGCGACATGGACGTCATCCGCGCCGTGCTCGGCGACGAGAAGCTGACCTACCTCGGCTACTCCTACGGCACCTACCTCGGCGCCGTGTACGCGGAGCTGTTCCCGGAGAAGGTCGGCCGCATGGTGCTCGACGGCGCGGTCGACCCGCTCGTCGGCGACCTCGAGGCCCTCGCCACCCAGATGGCCGGATTCGAGAGCGCCTACCGCGCCTTCCTCGAGTACTGCTTCGACTCCAGCGGCTGCCCGTTCCGCGGGCCGGTCGAGTCGGCGATGCAGCAGACCGAGGACCTGCTGCGCTCCGTCGACGGCAAGGGCTGGAAGTCCAGCGACGGGCGCACGCTCGACATGGCGACCGCCGGCACGGGCCTCATCTACAACCTGTACTCCGAGTCGCTCTGGGGCAACCTCGTGCGGATGCTCGCCGACCTCAAGGCCGGCCGCGCGCAGTCGGCGTTCGACAGCGCCGACTCGTACAACGACCGCTACGCGGGCGGCGTCTACGACGGCAACGGCTACGACATCTACACGGCCGTGACGTGCAACGAGGGCACCCTCGGCACCGACGGCGTCAGCCCCCTCGAGGGCCTGGCGATCATCGACGAGCGGGCCCCGTACCTCGGCTTCGTCACGGCCCTCGACGACTACGTCGCGCTCGACGTGACGTGCTCGAACTGGCCGTACCCGGTCGCCGACCTGCCGACCGAGTTCGACGCCGCGGGCGCCCCGCCGATCCTCGTCGTCGGCACGACCAACGACCCGGCGACGCCGTACGCGCAGGCCGTGTCGCTGGCGAAGCAGCTCACCAGCGGCGTGCTCGTCACCTACAACGGCGAAGGTCACACCATCTACGCGCAGGGCGTGTCGTGCATCGACGACACCATCGACGCCTACTTCCTGCGCGGCACGGTGCCGGATTCCGACCCGGACTGCTGACGCCGGCCCGGTCGACGCCCGCCCGGATCAGTCCCGCGCCTCCGTGCGCCGGGGCTTGAGCCGGGCGGGCGCATCCGTCGCGGGCGGGAACTCGCACGTGAACGCGCCCTCGTAGCCGAACAGGAAGCCGAAGACCCGGTTGCGCACCTCGAGGTGCACCCGGAACACCCCCGCCTCGTCGTCGAAGCGCTCGCGCAGCTCGGCGCGGCCGCTGAACAGCATCGGGAAGCGGAACCCGACCGGTCCCTCGTAGAACCGCTGGGCGTCGGAGCGCAGCAGCAGCGACCCGTCGGGTTCGGCGGAGAGCTCGAGGTCGACGGCGAGGTGCTGGTGGGTGCCGAGGTAGTCGACGACGCGGCCCCGGCGCTCGCTGAAGATCATCGTCGCGTCGAACCGGCGGCGCCTGCCGCGGATGTCGTACTCGCGCACGAACGTGACCGTCTCGCGGCCCAGCCGGTCGCGGTACGGGTAGTTCTCGATCGTGAACGGCACGTCGGTGCCGACGTCGGGCACCAGGATGTTGCGCAACCGCCCGAACTGCAGGAACGGGATGGTCCACCACGGTCCGCGGCGGATGCGCGTCATCGTGCCCCGGCCGACCGCCGCGTAGCCGGAGGCGAGGCCGACGCCGAAGCGCTTGCGCATCATCGGGTGCAGGCGCGCGAAGTCCTCGCCCATCGCCCGGGCGAACATCGAGTCCGCCTCGCTCACGGGGCCTCCAGGTCGTCGAGGGTCGCGGGGGCCGCGGCGAACACGTCGCGCGCCGGCGGTCGCCGCGTGCAGCGCGACGCCCGCGGCCGGTCCCGCCGCCAGAGGGCGAGCACCGAGCGCAGCGGCCAGCGCTCCGGTTCGACGCCGGTCTCCGCCCAGATGCGCAGCCGGTCGAAGCTCCACGCGGTGAGCCAGCCGACGAGCGGGCGGATGACGGCATCCGCCAGCCGGCCCCAGCCCGGGGCGTAGTCGTACCCGGTGGTGAACACGGTGCCGTCGCCGTCGGGCACGTAGCGCCAGTACCCGCGGCCCGCCCGCAGGGGCGACCAGCGGTCGGCGGTGTCGAACTTCAGCGCCGAGGTGCGCGATCCGTCGGGACGCTGCACCTCCCCGATCGAGGTGCCGACGCCGTGGATGACGTGGCCGGGCAGCGCGCGCTCGTAGCGGAACCGGTAGCCGCCGCCGTCGAGGTCGCCGAGCGGCTCGATGCGGCTGAACCGGGAATCCCACCGGGTGTGCTGCGCGGGGTCCTGGGTGAGCTCCCAGACGCGCTCGATGCCGGCGGCGATGCGGATCGACACGAAGATCCCGCGTCCCCCTCCGGCCATGCCGCTATCCTGCCCGACGCGGCGACCCCGGGCAGGTAGGGTCGGGCCGTGACGCGGCGATTGACGGCTCTTCTGGCGGGGCTGGAGGCGCTCCTCGTCGTCGCCATCGGCCTCGCGCTGCCGCTCGTGCCGCTCACCGTGGTGTGGGCCGTGCACTTCGGATTCGACCCCGACTGGACCGTCTTCTGGCGCGCCTCGACCGACATCTGGCTGCTCGGGCACGGCGTCGACGTGACGTTCCGGCTCGACGGCGAGCTCGCCGCCGCGCTCGAACTCCCCGCCGCCGGGACCCCGGTGCCGGTGACGATCGCGCTCCTCGGCCTCGCCTTCGTGACCGTGCTGCTCGCAGCGCGCGCCGGCCGCCGCATCGCCGAGGCCGGGCACCGGCTGCTCGGAGGGGCGACCGCCGTGGTGGTGTTCGCCGCCGCCTCGCTCGGCGCCGCCGCGACCGCCGTGCACCCGATGGCCCGGCCGTCGCTCAGCCAGAGCCTCGTGCTCCCCGCGCTTGTCTTCGCGGTGGGGCTCGCCGCCGGGATGCTCCGCACCGCCCCCGCGACCGCCGGCGCGACCGTGCGGGAGCGCCTCGAGCGTGTGCCCTCCGCGTGGCGCACCGGGATCGCCGCCGCGCTGCGCGCCGGGGCCGGGGCCGTCGCGCTCACCGTCGCCGTGGCGTCGGTGCTCGTCGCGCTGCTCTTCGTGGTCGACTTCGCGGCGATGATCGGGCTCTACGAGGCCCTGCACACCGAGGTGCTCGGCGGCGTCGTCCTCACCCTCGCGCAGTTCACGATCCTGCCCAACCTCGTCATCTGGGCGGTCGTCTGGCTCGTCGGGCCCGGGTTCGCGATCGGGGTCGGTTCGCAGGTGTCGCCGCTCGGCACGGCGCTCGGCCCGATGCCCGCGCTGCCGGTGCTCGGCGCCATCCCGACCGCCGACGTGCCGTTCGGCTTCGCCGGTCTCCTGGTGCCGGTCGTGTCCGGCTTCCTCGCCGCGGTCGCCGTGCGCCCCGCCCTCACCCGCGAGTTCGGCGCCCCCGGCGTCCCCGTCGTGCTCGGCGTCGCAGCCGGGACCGGGATCGTCGGCGGCGCCCTCGTGGGGCTCCTCGCCGCCGCGTCGGCGGGGGCCGCGGGCCCGGGCCGGCTCGCCGTCGTCGGGCCCGACCCGGTGCTGACCGGCGTTGTCGCGGCGATCGAGTTCGGGGTCGCCGCCGCGATCGGCCTGCTCGTCACCCGGCTGCCCGCGCGCGACCGCGCCGCCCGCGACTGACAGAACCCCCTCCGGCGAGAGAGCGGGCTGGGCGCGGATAGGCTGGGCGGGTGCTCCGGCTCGTGGTTCTCATCTCCGGGGGAGGGAGCAACCTCCGCGCCCTCCTCGAGGCGGGCGAGGACGCCGAGTTCCCCGCGCGCGTCGTCGCGATCGGCGCCGACCTCCCGGCCGACGGTCTCGCCCACGGCGACGAGTTCGGCATCCCCACGTTCGTCGTGCCGTTCAGCGCCTACGCGTCGCGCGAGGAGTGGGGCGACGAGCTGCTCGAGCAGGTGCGCCAGTGGGATGCCGACCTCGTCATCCTCTCCGGGTTCATGCGCCTGCTGCCGCCGCGCGTGGTCGCGGCGCTCACCCCGAACCTGCTGAACACGCACCCCGCGTACCTGCCCGAGTTCCCCGGCGCCCACGGCGTGCGGGACGCGCTCGCGGCGGGCGTCACCCAGACGGGCGCGTCGGTCATCGTCGTCGACGAGGGCGTCGACACCGGGCCGATCGTCGCGCAGCGTCGCGTGCCCGTGCTGCCCGACGACACCGAGTCGCGGCTGCACGACCGCATCAAGCTCGTCGAACGCGAACTGCTCGTGCAGGTCGTGCTCGACATCGCCAACGGCCACATCGATCTCAAGGAGCTGTCCGCATGAGTGGCGCCACCATCGACCCTTCGCTCTACCGGGAGCGCGACCTCGTGCCGATCCGGCGCGCGATCGTCGCGGTGAGCGACAAGACCGGGCTCGTCGACCTCGCGCGCGCCCTCGCCGACGCCGGGGTCGAGATCGTGTCGACCGGCGGCACGTCGAAGGCGATCGCGGATGCCGGCATCCCCGTCACCCAGATCGGCGACCTCACCGGCTTCCCCGAGCACCTCGACGGGCGCGTGCGCACCCTGCACCCGAAGGTGCACTCGGGCCTGCTCGCCGACCTGCGGCTCGAGTCGCACGAGGCGGAGCTGGCGCAGTTCGACATCGCGCCGTTCGAGCTCGCGGTCATCAACCTCTACCCGTTCGCCGAGACGGTCGCGTCCGGCGCCGAGCCCGACCAGGTCGTCGAGCAGATCGACATCGGCGGTCCCGCGATGGTGCGCGCGAGCGCGAAGAACCACGCCAACGTCGCCGTCGTCGTCAACCCCGCGCGGTACGGCGAGATCGTCGAGGCGCTCGCCGCGGGCGGCACGACGCTCGCCCAGCGCCGCGTCTTCGCGCGGGAGGCGTTCCGGCACACCGCGACCTACGACATCGGCGTCGCGTCGTGGATCGGCAACGTGCTCGCCCCGGACGACGAGGGCTCGGGCTTCCCGGGCTGGATGGGCGCCGCGTGGGAGCGCGCCGACGTGCTGCGCTACGGCGAGAACTCGCACCAGCGCGCCGCGCTCTACACCTCGCCGAACGGCGCCGGCATCGCCCAGGCCCGGCAGTTGCAGGGCAAGGAGATGTCGTTCAACAACTACGTCGACGGGGATGCCGCCGTGCGCGCCGCGTACGACCACGACACCCCGACGGTCGCGATCATCAAGCACGCCAACCCGTGCGGCATCGCGACGGCCGCGACGATCGCCGAGGCCCACGCCCTCGCCCACGCGTGCGACCCCGTGTCGGCGTTCGGCGGCGTCATCGCGGCGAACCGTCCGATCACGCGCGAGGCGGCCGAGTCGATCGCCCCGATCTTCACCGAGGTCATCATCGCCCCCGGCTTCGAGCCGGGCGCGCTCGAGGTGCTCGCCGGCAAGACCAACCTGCGCCTGCTCGAACTCCCCGCGGGGTTCGGCGACGGCCAGACCGAGTTCCGCCGCATCTCCGGGGGACTCCTCGTGCAGTCGGTCGACCGCCAGTTCAGCCCCGCCCTTCAGTGGAAGCTCGCGGCGGGTCCGGCGGCCGACGACGAGACGCTCGCCGACCTCGAGTTCGCCTGGCGCGCCGTGCGGGCGGTGAAGTCGAACGCGATCCTGCTCGCCTCCGGCGGCGCCTCCGTCGGCGTCGGCATGGGCCAGGTCAACCGCGTCGACTCGTGCAAGCTCGCCGTCGAGCGGGCGGGCGACCGGGCGCGCGGGAGCGTCGCGGCATCCGACGCGTTCTTCCCGTTCGAGGACGGCCCGCAGATCCTCATCGACGCCGGTGTGCGCGCCATCGTGCAGCCGGGGGGCTCGGTGCGCGACGCCGAGACGATCGCCGCCGTGGAACGCGCCGGCATCACGATGTACTTCACGGGAGAGCGGCACTTCTTCCACTGACCGTTTCCGCTTCGACAGGGGGTTCCGACGACATGGCCCAGCAGACCGACGCTCGGATGAGTGAGGCGCGCGACATCATCGCGCGGATCTCGGATGCCTACTCCCGGCGGATCGTCGGGCAGGAGCGGCTGCGCACGAGCCTCCTCGTCGCCCTCATCGCGGGCGGCCACGTGCTGCTGGAGAGCGTGCCGGGACTGGCGAAGACCACGGCGGCGAGCACCCTCGCCGACACCATCGACGGAACCTTCCGCCGCATCCAGTGCACCGCCGACCTGCTGCCGAGCGACATCACCGGCACGCAGGTGTTCGAGCAGCGCACCGGCTCCTTCCGCACGGTGCTCGGCCCGGTGCACGGCAACATCGTGCTGCTCGACGAGATCAACCGCTCGAGCGCGAAGGCGCAGAGCGCGATGCTCGAGGCGATGCAGGAGCGTCAGACGACGATCGGCGGCGAGACGCACGAACTGCCCGACCCGTTCCTGGTGATCGCGACGCAGAACCCGATCGAGCAGGAGGGTACCTACGAGCTGCCCGAGGCGCAGATGGACCGCTTCCTGCTCAAGGAGATCCTCCAGTACCCGAGCCCGGAGGAGGAGCTCGAGGTGCTCAACCGCCTCGACTCCGGCGTGCTCGCGCCGCGCAACCACGCCGAGAAGGTCGCCTCGCTCGCCGACGTGCTGCTGCTCCAGGAGGTGGCCGAGACCGTGCACGTCTCGCCCGAGGTGCGCAACTACATCGTCGGCCTCGCCTACGTCACCCGGAACCCCGAGCAGTACATCGGGGCCGGGAAGGCGCGGCTCATCCGCTACGGCGCGAGCCCGCGGGCATCCATCGCCTTCGTGCGCGCCTCGCGCGCCTACGCGCTGCTCAACGGCCGCGACCACGTCGTGCCCGACGACATCGTGGCGCTGCGCCACGTCGTGCTGCGGCACCGCGTGCTGCTCAGCTACGAGGCGGAGGCCGAGGGCGTGCGCAGCGAGGAACTGATCGACGCGGTGTTCGGCGCGGTGCCGACGCCCTGAGCGGGTCCGACGTGGCAGGCCTTCTCACGCGGGTGAAGAGCAGACTCTTCATCGCGTCGAAGCTCAAGAGCGTGCACCCGCTCGACGGCGGGTACGCGTCGCTCGTGCGCGGCCGCAGCCTCGACTTCGAAGACCTGCGGCCGTACGAGGCGGGCGACGAGGTGCGCGACATCGACTGGCGCGCGACGGCCCGCTCGGGCGAGCCGATGGTGCGCCGCTCCCACGCCGAACGCCGGCACTCGATCCTGTTCGTCGTCGACAGCGGGGTCGGGATGCGCGCCCTCGCCCGCGACGAGGGCAGCAAGCGCGACCTCGCCATCCTCACCGTCGGGGCGCTCGCGACCCTCGCGGTGCGGCACGGCGACGACGTCCTGCTCATGTACGCCGAGGGCGGCCGGGCGCGCCGGCTCGCGCCGCGGCGATCCGACGGCGGGCTCGAGTTGATGCTCCGCACCCTCGACGCGGCGCTCGAGTCGTCGCGCGAGCGCGCCCCCCGGGACCTCCTGCTGCGGTCGGTCGCGCAGACGGTGACGCGGCGGATGATCGTCGTCGTCGTGACCGATGAGGCCCCCATCGGGCCGGCGGGGGAGCGCGAGCTGCGCCGCCTGCGCGTCCAGCACGACGTGCTGTGGCTGACGCTACGGGATGCCGACCCCGTTCTCCCCTTCTCTCCCGAGCGCCGGCGCCGGGACGCCGTCACCGGCTGGGCGGTGCCCGACTTCCTGCACGGCCGCGCCGACGTGCTCGCCGAGGCGGAGGCGCAGCGGGCGGAGTCCGACGCGCGCCGCGCCGAGCTGCTCGACCGGCTCGAGATCACCCACGCCGAGGTCGACGGGCAGGAGACCGCCGTCGGCACCCTGCTGCGGATGCTGCACCGGAGGTCCCATGCCGGACGATGACCTCCTCTACCCGCCCGCCCAGTACGGCGGCGGATGGCTGCTGCTCGTCGTCGCGATCGTCGCCGTCGCCGTCCTCGCCGGGCTGATCGTCGCCCGGCTCACCCGGCCGCGACCGCCCGAGGCGGAGCCCCAGGTGGATGTCGCGTCGGTGCTCACCCAGCTGCGCACCGAGTACCTCGACGCGATCGACGACGTCGAGCGCCGCGCGACCGGCGGCGAGATCGACGCCCGGCGCGCGCACGCCGAGCTGAGCCGGCTCATGCGCACCTTCGTCAACGAGTACTCCGGGCTCGAGGCGCCCGTCATGACCTTGCAGGACCTCGTGGCCGCGGGCGTGCATCCCGCGCTCGTCGACGCGCTGCGCCGCTACGCCTACCCGAGCGTCTTCCGCCGTGAGGACCCGCTCGACCCGGCCCTCGGCGCCGACGCCGCCCGGAAGGCGGTGCGGCTGTGGCGCTAGAGATCCCCGTGCTCGGGATCGTCGTGGCGGTGCTCGCCGTCGGCGCGATCGTGCTCGGCGTGCTGCTCGCGGCCGGGCGCTCGCGCACCTCGTCGGGGGCCGCGGTCGTCGGCGCCGAGCGGGTGCGCACCCTGCCGAGCGTCGCGCGGGCCGTGCGGGTGCGCGTGGTCGCGCTCGCCGGGATCGTCGCCCTCGCCCTCGTCGCCCTCGGCGCGGCGGCGGTCGTCGCGGCCCGGCCGATGGCGGAGCGGGTCGTGCAGCCCGAGACCCGCAGCCGCGACATCATGCTGTGCCTCGACGTGTCGGGGTCGATGACGGACGTCGACTCCGAGGTCGTCGACCTGTTCCACCGGCTCACCGACGACTTCGCGGGGGAGCGCATCGGGCTGACCATCTTCAACAGCTCGCCCGTGCAGATCTTCCCGCTCACCGACGACTACGCGTTCGTGCGCACCCAGTTGCAGAACATCCGCGACAGTTTCGACTACTACGACGAGATCCCCGAGCACTGGGTGGGCACCCTCAACGGCGCCGGGGCCTCCCTCGTCGGCGACGGGCTCGCCGCGTGCGCGCTCGGCTTCGACCACCGCGACGACGAGCGGGCGCGCTCCATCATCCTCGCGACCGACAACGAGGTGAACGGCGCCGAGACGGTGCCGCTGCCGGACGCGGCGGCGTACGCCCGCTCGCTCGGCGCCCGCGTGTTCGCGATCGACCCCGCCCCCGCCGACACGGCCGCCGCCCGGGCGCTGGAGGAGGCGGCCGTCCTCTCCGGCGGCGGGTACTTCGGGCTGCGGGAGGCCACCACCGTCGAGCGCATCGTCGGCGAGGTGCAGGCGCAGGACGCGACCATCCTCCAGGGGGCTCCGCGCATCCTCCGCGTCGACGCCCCGGAGCCGTGGCTCGCCGTGCTGGGGGTCGCGGGCCTCGCGCTCGTCGTCGTCACCGGATTCGGGAGGGCGCGGGTATGACCTTCCAGCCGAGCCTCCCCGCCGCGATCATCGTGCTCGTCGCGCTCGCGGCCGCCGCCCTCGTCGTGGTGCGCCTCATCCGCTCGCCCGGGTCGCGGCCGATCTGGCTGCTGCGGCTCGCCCTCGTGTTCGCCTGCGGGCTCCTGCTGCTGCGCCCCGGCATCCCCGGCGGCGAGGCCCGCACCCTCGCGACCGAGGTGGATGTCGTGTTCGTCGTCGACACCACGGCGAGCATCGTCGCGGAGGACTGGGACGGCGACCGTCCGCGGCTCGAAGGCGTCCGCGACGACGTGCGCGCGATCGTCGCCGCCTACCCGGGCGCGCGGTTCGCACTCGTCGGCTTCGCGTCCGACGCGATCGTGCGGGTGCCGCTCACCACGGACTCGCGCGCCCTGCTGTCGTCGGTCGAGGTGCTGCGCCCGGAGGTGACCGCGAACTCCGAGGGTACGTCGACGACGGTCGCCGCGCCGCTGCTGCGGGACATGATGCAGGCCGCCGCGGAGCTCGCCCCCGAGCGCACCCGGCTCGTGTTCTACCTCGGCGACGGCGAGCACACGGCGTGGGACGGCGGCGACAGCTTCCGCGGCACCGCGCCGTCGATCGCGGGCGGCGCCGTGCTCGGCTACGGCACGGAGGCGGGCGGCCCGATGCGCGTCACGACCCTCGGCGACGGACCGGCGGAGTACATCCAGTACGAGGGCGAGCGCGCGCTGTCGGTGATCGACCTGGCCAACCTCGAGGACATCGCCGGGCAGCTCGGCGTCGGGTTCCAGCACCGCGCGGCCGGCGTGCCGCTCGAACTGCCGGAGGTGCCCGCCACGACGACCGCGGTGGACGGGACGACGGAGTCGGTCGCCGAGATCGGCTGGGCGATCGCGCTCGTGATCGCCGCCCTGCTCGCGATCGAGCTCGCGCGCGCGGTCGCGCTCCTGCTCGTCGCCGCCCGGGCCGCGACCCGCCGGGAGGAGGCGTCGTGAGCGATCCCGCCGCGCTGTTGCGCGCCAACCGCCGCCGACGGGCGATCCGCCGCGGCATCCTCGTCGCGTCGATCCCGGTGCTGCTCGTCGCCCTCGCCGCGTGCGTGAAGGTGCTCAGCATGTACGCGTTCGCCTACGCCTCCGCCGCGGCCTACGCGACCGGGGACTATCCGGGCACGAGCGCGGCGGCCCGCGGCCAGGAGCCCGTCAACGTCTTCGAGCCGTGGAAGGCGCCGTTCAACGTCGGCGTCGGCCTCACCGCGGCGGGCGACCTCGACGGCGGGCGCGCCGCGTTCGAGCAGGCGCTCGCGCTCGCGACCGGCCTCGAGCAGTGCGCGGTGCGGGTCAACCTCGCGATCACCCTCGAGCGCATCGGCGACCGGGCGCAGGCCGCGGGCGACCCGCAGGCGGCGCAGACGGCGTGGCAGGAGGCGCTGCTCGTGCTGCGCGAGGCGCCTGAGGGATGCCGCACCCCGGAGGCGGACGAGAACTCGCCCGACCCCGACCAGAACATGGAGGACACCCTCGACGAGGAGGAGCGCCGCCTGCGCGAGAAGCTCGAGCAGGGCGCGAACCCGACACCGCCGGAGGAGCCCGAGGAGCCGCAGCAGTCGCCCACCGAGCCGGAGGGGCTGGAGGAGATCGAGGACCTGCTCCAGCAGGGGCAGGACGAGCGCGACGAGTACCACGAGGGCGACGAGGCGCCGTGGACGGACCGGCCGTGGTGACCGGCGGAAGCGGGCGCGGCCCGTACACCGGCGGGTCGGCGGGCGCGCCGCCGGTGCCGCCGCCCGGGGGGTACCGCGCGGCCCAGCGCATCGCGCCCCCGCCGGCCGCCGCCCCGGCCCCCGCCGAGGCGGAGCCGGCCCCGCGGCCCACGGTCGCGAGCTGGATCGCGCTCCTCGGCACGATCGCGCTCGGCTTCGTGCTGCTCATCCTGTGGGCCGCCGGGTCGCCGGGCGCCATCTACGGCGTCGCGATGCTCGTGCTCCAGCTCGTCGTCGTCGTCGCCATCGTGGCGGCGCTCGTCGACCCGCGCGGCCGGCGCCTCGGCTCGGCCGCCCTCGTCATCGCGCTCGTGCTCAACGTCGGCACGATCGGCGCCGCGAGCGCGCTGACGCATCCGCCCGCACCCCCGGGTTCGGTCGCCTCGGACCCCGAGGACGACTACTGGGCCGCCTACCCCGGCATCCGGGGCTGGTCGTCGAGCGAGATCCTCGCCCGCCCGTCGCTGGAAGAGGTGCAGCGCGAGGCCGACCGCCTGCTCGCCGCCGTGCGCGCCCGGCTGGCGCGCGACTTCGGGGTCGAGTGGGTGCGCGGGCTGCCCGGCTACCTGCGCCACGAGCGCAACGGGTACGGCGGCGAGTCGATGCTCGTCGAGTTCGGCTCCGGCAACTGGGCGACGACGACGCCGGTCACCGACTACGCGACGAAGATCGCGATGATGACCGCGATCGAGGACGTGCTCGTCGGCGAGGACTTCTGGGGGATGTTCGCCTTCAACGAGCCCTCGAGCGGATTCGACGACGCGTACCTCGAACGGCTCTACGGCGGCACGGACCCGCGGACGCAGCCCGAGTGGGAGTGGTACACCGACAACTCGCCCGGCCCGATCCGCTTCTACGCGATGATCACCGACCTGACCCACGACGACTCGGGCGCCTTCCGCCGGGCTCGCGAGGCGCGCGTCGCCGGCACGGCGGAGCCCGTCGAGGGCCTGCGGATCATGGTGATCGTGCCCGAGCTGCTGAGCGAGGACGACGTCGAGGAGTTCCTCGAGCGGATGGCCGACTACCCGTTCTGATCCGGACTTGCGCGACGCCCGAGCGGGTCTAGTCTGGAAGGCTGCCCTGCCACCGGGGCGGCACTTCTTCTCATGACTGACGCCACCTCGCCTCGCCCTGCCACGCCCCGCGCCGGAACCGTCCGCACCCTCCTGCGGCTGGTGCCGTTCGTGCGCCCCGCGCTGCCGTTCATCATCCTCGGGATGGTCGCCGCCCTGCTCGCCGGACTCGTCGCGCTCGGCATCCCGATCGTGCTCCAGGCGCTCGTCGACGGCCCGCTGTCGAGCGGCGACGAGGCGCAGATCTGGCCCGCCGCGCTGCTCGTGCTCGCGCTCGGCGTGCTCGAGGCCGCGTTCATCCTCGCCCGCCGCTGGTTCGTGCTCACGCCGGGCACGCACGTCGAGGCGGCGATGCGGCGCACCCTCTACGCGAAGCTGCAGGACCTGCCCGTCGCGTTCCACGACCGCTGGCAGGGCGGGCAGCTGCTGTCACGCGCGATGAGCGACCTCGGCCTCATCCGCCGCTGGCTCGCCTTCGGCATCGTGCTGCTCGTCGTGAACTTCATCACGATCCTCGTCGGCGCGGTCGTGCTGTTCTTCTGGAACTGGCTGCTCGCCCTGGTGTTCCTCCTGTGCTCCATCCCGCTGTGGATCTACGGCTACGTGTTCGAGCAGAAGTACTCGGTCGTCGCCCGCCGGTCGCAAGACCAGCAGGGCGACCTCGCGACCGCGGTCGAGGAGAGCGTGCACGGCATCCGCGTGCTCAAGGCGTTCGGGCGCGGCAAGTACTCGCTCGAGAAGTTCACCCGTCAGGCCGACGAGCTGCGCGGCACCGAGCTGGACAAGGCGCGCGCGATCGCCGGCATCTGGCTGTGGCTGCTGCTCGTGCCCGACGTGGCGTTCGCGCTGTGCCTCGGGCTCGGCGTCTGGCTCGCCTCGACGGGCGAGATGACGGCGGGCGAGCTGTTCGCGTTCTTCGCGACGGCGACCGTGCTGCGTTTCCCGATCGAGGGCGTCGGCTTCCTGCTGTCGATGACGTTCGACACCCGCACCGCCGTCGACCGCCTGTTCGAGGTGCTCGACGAGCCCAACCCGATCACCGATCCCGAGCACCCGGTGAGCGTCACCGAGCCGCGCGGGCGCCTCGTGTTCGAGGACGTGCACTTCCGGTACCAGGACGCCCCGCCGGGGTCGCGCGACCTCGTCGACGGCGTCGACCTCGAGGTCGAGCCCGGCGAGACGATGGCGCTCGTCGGCCTCACCGGCTCCGGCAAGTCGACGCTCACCGCGCTCACCACGCGGCTCTACGACGTGACCGGCGGGCGCATCCTGCTCGACGGCGTCGACATCCGCGACCTCACGCGCGACGAGCTGCGGGCGCGCGTCGCCATGGCGTTCGAGGACGCGACGCTGTTCTCGGCCTCCGTGCGCGACAACGTGCTGCTCGGCCGGCCCGAACTCGCCGACGACCGCGAGGCGGCGGATGCCGTGCTCGCCGAGGCCCTCGAGATCGCCCAGGCGGAGTTCGTCGCCGAACTGCCCGACGGCGAGGACACGACGGTCGGCGAGGAGGGGCTCAGCCTCTCCGGCGGTCAGCGCCAGCGCCTCGCGCTCGCCCGCGCCGTCGCCGCCGGCCCGTCGGTGCTCGTGCTCGACGACCCGCTCTCGGCGCTCGACGTCGACACCGAGGCGCGCGTCGAGGCGGCGCTGCGCCGGGTGCTCGCGACGACGACGGCGATCATCGTCGCCCACCGTCCCTCGACGGTGCAGCTCGCCGATCGCGTCGCCCTGCTCGAGAAGGGCCGGGTGACCGCGGTCGGCACGCACTCGGAGCTGTTGCGCTCGAACGAGCACTACCGATTCGTGATCTCGTCCCTCGAGGCGGATGCCGAGGCCGGCATCCCGCCCGAGACCGGCAGGGAGGTGGCCTCGTGAGCGTCGTCGGCGTCGAAGGGGAGGAGCGCGGCGACTACACGCGCGAGGAGAGCCGTGCGATCCGCCGGCGCTCGCTGCGCCTGCTCGGGTCGCTGCTGCGGCCGGTGCGCGCCCGGGTCGTGCTCACCCTGTTCGTCGTCGTGGTGAGCACCGCGGCGCAGGTCGCCGGTCCCGCGCTCATCGCGTTCGGCATCGACCGGGGCCTGCCCGCCGCGCTCGACCAGGACCTCGTGCCGCTCGGCGTCGCCGTCGGCGTCTACCTCGTCACCGGCGTGCTCGGCGCCGTGCTCATCGCCTGGTACACGATGCTCTCGGCTCGGGTCAGCCAGGCGGTGCTGTTCGACCTCCGCACCCGGGTGTTCCGGCACGCGCAGCGGCTGAGCCTCGAATTCCACGAGAAGTACACGTCGGGCCGCATCATCGCGCGCCAGACGAGCGACCTCGAGGCGATCCGGGAGCTGCTGGATTCGGGCCTCAACGGCCTCGTCCGCGGCGTGCTCTATATGGGCTTCACGGGCGTCGCGCTCGCGCTGCTCGATCCCGTGAGCGCACTCGTGATCGCCGGGGCGCTCGTGCCGCTGTTCGTGCTCACCCGCTGGTTCCAGACCCGGTCGCAGCGCGGATTCCGCCGCACGCGCGTCGCGTCGGCGCGCGTCATCGTCAAGTTCGTCGAGACGATGACCGGCATCCGCGCGGTGAAGGCGTTCCGCGCCGAGAAGCGCAACGAGAAGGAGTTCGCCGGCCTCGTCGAGGAGTACCGGGATGCCAACGCCGGCGTCATCAAGCTGTTCGGCGTCTTCGACCCGGGCCTCGTGCTCATCGGCAACACGGCCGTCGCCGTCGTGCTGCTCGTCGGCGGCTTCCGGGTCGTCGGCGGCGGACTGGAGATCGGCGCGCTGCTCGCCGTCCTGCTGTACACCCGTCGGTTCTTCGACCCGATGGAGGACATGGCGATGTTCTACAACGCCTACCAGTCGGCGGCCGCGGCGCTCGAGAAGATCTCCGGGGTGCTCGAGGAGGCCCCGAGCGTGCCCGACCCGGCGGACCCGGTCGACCTGTGGACCGCGCAGGGCGCCCTCGACTTCGACCACGTGACCTTCGGCTACAACGACGGCCGCGTCATCCTGCCCGACCTCGACCTGCACATCCCGGCGGGGCAGACGGTCGCGCTCGTCGGCACGACCGGGGCGGGCAAGTCGACCCTCGCCAAGCTCGTCGCCCGGTTCTACGACCCGACCGCGGGATCGGTGTCGCTCGACAGCGTCGACCTGCGACGGCTGCACCCGAAGGACCTGCGCCGCGCGATCGTCATGGTCACCCAGGAGGCCTACCTGTTCAGCGGCTCGGTCGCCGAGAACATCGCACTCGGCAAGCCCGACGCGTCGTTCGAGGAGATCGAGGCGGCCGCGAAGGCGGTCGGCGCGGATGCCTTCATCCGCGAGCTGCCGAACGGCTACGACACCGACGTCAACAAGCGCGGCGGCCGGGTCTCGGCGGGGCAGCGGCAGCTGCTGTCGTTCGCGCGGGCGTTCCTCGCGAACCCTGCGGTGCTCATCCTCGACGAGGCGACCGCGTCGCTCGACATCCCGAGCGAGCGCCTCGTGCAGGAGGGTCTCACGACGCTGCTCGCCGACCGCACGGCGATCATCATCGCCCACCGGCTGTCGACGGTCGCGATCGCCGACCGGGTGCTCGTGATGGAGCACGGGCGCATCGTCGAGGACGGCACGCCCGCCGACCTCATCGGGGGCACCGGGCGGTTCGCGAAGCTGCACGCCGCGTGGCGCGAGTCGCTCGTCTGAGCCGTATCAGTCGTCTTCACGGAGGAGTGTCGGGAGGTAGCCGACCTCGTCCAACTGACGAACGACGTAGATGAGGAGGCCGCGAGTGGTGAAGGAGAGGCGATAGCGGCGCGCGCCCGGGCTCACGGGCACAAGCAGTTCACGGTCGAGGAGGGACCGTATCTGCTGGCTCCGAAGGCTTGGTGAGCCCGGGAAGTACGACTCGAGATCCCCCGCCTTGACGGATTCGAGGTCGATCACGCGCTTCAGTGCGTCTCGCTCTGCTCGACTGACTCCACCCGCAACGTGGAATCGGTCGATCGCCGGCTTGACAAGGCGGTTCTGCACGAAGTCGAAGTCCTGCAGCTGCACGAGTCGGCCAAGGTCGGCCACCATTCCGCGTACGAAGAACTCTGTCCACCGAAGCGTGCCTTCGTTGGAGAGATCGTCGGCGAACGCCAGGGCGTCGAGATACTCGGCTCTGTTGCTGCCGAAGACGGCCGCCGGGTTGACGGTTCGCATGCCGACCGGGCTGACGAATCGATGGCGGCGCAACATGAAGTAGCTCAGGAGGCGGGAGACCCGCCCGTTGCCGTTACGGAACGGGTGAATCCAGAGGAAGCGGTGGTGTGCAACCGCAACGTGCACGATCTGAGACCGGGGGATCATCGCTTGATTCACGAAGACGAGCAGGTCGTCGAGCTCCGGCATGAGCAGGACGTGGCTGGGCGGGAGGTGCTGCGCACGTCGAATCGCGACGTCCACGTTGCGGTAACTGCCGGGAGTGGGATCCCCCTCCCTCACCAGGCCGGTGACTGCGATCTCGTGAAGGGTGCGGAGCAGCGCGTGAGTGAGGTCCGTCTCCTCCGGGAGCGAGTCGATGAAGGCCATGGCGCTTTGGATGTTCTTGATCTCGCGTAGTGCGTCCGAGGGATTGCTCACGGTGGTGTCGACACCGAGATCGGACGCGGCCTCGTAGACCGTTGTCCTGTTGCCCTCGATGCGCGCAGAGACCACGCTCATCAGAAGCTGAAAGAGACGATGAAGTTCAGCGAAGACAGGTTCGGGGGTCGTCCCTTGCCCTAGTTGGGCGCGTAGACGCTCGAGTTCGAAGAGCTTTGAGACCAGCTCGGACTCGTACTGCATCGTCGGTAGTTCGAACTTTGCCATCCGTTGTCCTGCACATTGTCGGTGGGCTACTTCGATATTTAAGTCAGATCAGCCTCAAGGCCCGAGATTACAGGGATCAGTGCCGAGACGCGAACGTGAATATTTAAGAGGACAGTTCGCAACATTGAGTTCGGCGTGTCGAGAGATTCGACCTGACCCGTATCCGTCAGGGGATGTGGCGGGCGAGCCGCAGGTCCACCTTGTAGCCGTCCGGCGTCGCGACGAGGGGCGTGCCCTCCTCCTCGAAGCGGGCGAGCGCGCGCTCCTCGTGACCGGCGGCGGGCAGACCCGACGCGCGGATGACGCGCCACCACGGGACGTCGCCGCCGGACCAGGCCATGACGTTGCCGACCGCGCGGGCGGCACGCGTGCCGAGCACCGCGGCGACGTCGCCGTAGGTCATGACCTTCCCCGGCGGGATGGCGGCGACGACGTCGAGCACCGCCTCGGCGAAGTCGGCGGCGGGCTGCCTCACGGTCGGGATGCCGGGCGGGGCGGGGTCAGAGGTCGAGCGCGCCGAGGTTCTCGCCGTACGGCGTCTGGCCGATCACGCGGAAGCCGACCGACTCGAAGAACGCGCCCGGGCCGCCCTCGCCGGAGGCCCACACGACGGTGGCGCGGGTGAAGCCGCGGCGACGCGCCTCCTCGGCGAACGCCTCGACCGCGAACCGGCCGACGCCCTTGCCCTGCGCCTCGGCGGCGACGTTGACCCGCCACAGGGCGGCGCGCAGGTACTCATCGGCGGCGTCGGCGTCGAACGCACCCATGATGTAGCCGACGACCTCGTCGCCGTCGCGGATGACGCGCGGCCAGGAGCCCGCCGGGTCGAGCTGGTCTTCGGACTGGGTGTACGTGGCGGGTTCGAGGAATGCCTCCTGCCCCGGCTTCAGGGTCAGGCCGTTCGCAGCCGAGATCGTCTCGGCCGTCAGTTCCTCGAGTCGCAGCTCCGCCATCCCCCCAGGCTAACCCGCACCTCGCGGAGCCGCGACGTCGAGTTCGCCCCTCTCGGAGGTATCTCGATGTCGAGATATCTCCGAGAGCGGGTAGGCTGGTCGGCGGCCTCCACGAGGGGCCGGCACCGGCGAGAGGAACACACACGTGGTCGAGAAGATCAAGGTCGAGGGAACGGTCGTCGAGCTCGACGGCGACGAGATGACCCGCATCATCTGGCAGTTCATCAAGGACCGCCTCATCCACCCCTACCTCGACGTGAACCTCGAGTACTACGACCTCGGCATCGAGAACCGCGACGCGACCGACGACCAGGTCACCATCGACGCCGCCCACGCCATCCAGAAGCACGGCGTCGGCGTCAAGTGCGCGACCATCACCCCCGACGAGGCCCGCGTCACCGAGTTCGGCCTCAAGAAGATGTGGAAGTCGCCCAACGGCACCATCCGCAACATCCTCGGCGGCGTGATCTTCCGCGAGCCGATCATCATCTCCAACATCCCGCGCCTCGTGCCGGGTTGGAACAAGCCGATCATCGTCGGCCGCCACGCGTTCGGCGACCAGTACCGCGCCACCGACTTCCGTTTCGAGGGCGAGGGCACGCTCACCATCTCGTTCCAGCCGAAGGACGGCGGCGAGGCCCAGTCGTTCGAGGTCTTCCAGGCCCCGGGCTCGGGCGTCGCGATGGCGATGTACAACCTCGACGAGTCGATCAAGGACTTCGCGCGCGCGTCGTTCAACTACGGCCTCGCCCGCAACTACCCGGTCTACCTCTCGACGAAGAACACGATCCTCAAGGCCTACGACGGCCGCTTCAAGGACCTCTTCCAGGAGGTCTTCGACGCCGAGTTCAAGGACAAGTACGAGGCGGCCGGGCTCACCTACGAGCACCGCCTCATCGACGACATGGTCGCCTCCGCGCTCAAGTGGGAAGGTGGCTACATCTGGGCCACCAAGAACTACGACGGGGATGTCCAGAGCGACACGGTCGCGCAGGGCTACGGCTCGCTCGGCCTGATGACCTCCGTGCTCACCACCCCCGACGGCAAGATCGTCGAGGCGGAGGCCGCGCACGGCACCGTCACGCGTCACTACCGCCTGCACCAGCAGGGCAAGCCGACGTCGACCAACCCGATCGCCTCGATCTACGCGTGGACCCGTGGCCTCATGCACCGCGGCAAGCTCGACGGCAACCAGGCGCTCATCGACTTCGCGCAGACCCTCGAGGACGTCGTCATCGCGACGGTCGAGAGCGGCAAGATGACCAAGGACCTCGCCGTTCTGATCAGCGCGGACCAGCCGTACCTCACGACCGAGGAGTTCCTCGCCGCGATCGACGAGAACCTCAAGGCCAAGCTCGGCTGAGCCTGCCGGCTCACGGAAAGGGCCCCGGATGCGTCGGCATCCGGGGCCCTTCCTCGTCGCGGGCGACGCGCGTCAGGCGATGAGCTCGGCGCGCCCGGGAACGGCGTAGCGGAAGCGCTGCGCGTCGGCGTAGTTCTGCGAGACCGAGCCCTCGGCCTCGGCGGCGACGATGCGCATCGGCTGCACGAACTCCTCGAGGGTGCGCTTCTGGCGCTGCGCGTCGGCGAGGTGGTTCTCGGCGTCGACGACGATGCCGCGCAGCACCTCCTCGGTGTCGCGGGCGAGGATGCCGGCCCGGCCGAGCGCCTGGCCGACGAAGCGCTCCGCGAACTCGCGGGCGCGGTCGAGCTCCTCCTGCGAGCGCTGACGGGAGCGCTCGAGCATCGCGTCGGCCTCGGCGGCGAGGTCGGCGGCGCGGGCGGCCGCGGCGGCCACGTGGGCGTCGGCCTTCGCGTAGGCCTTCTGCGCGTAGGCGTCGGCGTCCTCGAGGATCGCGGCGCGGGCGCGCTCCGCCTCGTTCTGGCGGTCGCGCATCTCGACCTCGGTCGCGAGGCGCTTCTGCTCGGCGGCGTGCAGCATCTCGGCGGCCTCACGCTGCATCGCCTCGGCCTCGCGGCCGGCGGCGGCGACGATCTCGGTCGCCTGCTTCTCGGCGCGGGCGAGGATCGACGCGGCGTTGCGCTCGGCGCGGGCGAGCTGGTCGCGGGCCTTCGCCTGCTGCTCGGCGGCGACCTGGCGCAGGCGCGCGGCCTCGGACTCCGCATCCAGGCGCTGCTGGTCGCTCACGCGCTGCGCCTCGGCGAGCACCGCCTGGGCCTCGTGCTGGGCGTCCTCGCGCATCCGCTGGCTCTCCGAGCGGGCGCGCTTGACGAGATCCTCCGCCTCGGTGGTGGCCTCGGTGAGCATCTTGCGGGACTGGGTCTCGGCGACGCGGAGGGTCTCCTCGAACGCGACGCCGAGCTCGGCGAAGGTCGGCTTCTCGCGGGTGGCGCGCTCGCGCGCCTCGGCGAGCTCGTGGGTCAGGCGCTTGAGCAGCCGGGCCTGCTCGGCGCGCTCGTCGTCGAGCCGCGACAGGCGCTCGTTGAAGTCGCGGACCATGCGGTCGACGTCCTCGGGATCGTATCCGCGCAGGGCGCGCTTGAACTCGATGACGTTGTCGGCAGACACGATGGAACTCCTCGGCGAAGCGATATGCGGGTAAGCGGGGGTCCCTCGGGAGGGCCGGCGGGTGACGGCGGTGGGATTCCCCCGATTCCAGTGTTCCGGGGGCGGGACCCTGTACACGGGGGCGGCGCGGGGGCACTCACCCCTGAGATCACCCGAGCTGTCACCCGACGCCGGGGGACAGACGGCTCGTTCTCCCGGAGTGCGGAACCGCCGGGCATACGGGAAGGCCCCCGGATGCGGACATCCGGGGGCCTTCCTGGGAGCCGGTTCAGGCGTTCGCGGCCTCGACGGCGGGAGCCTCGTCGACCGCGACCGGGGCGACGGCGGAACCCGCCTGCACCTCGATCTTGCGCGGCTTCGCCTGCTCGCTGACCGGGATGATGACGCTCAGCACGCCGTTCTCGTACGACGCCGAGATCGCGGCGGTGTCGATGCCCTGGCCGAGGTTGAGCTGGCGCAGGAACGAGCCGGCGGCGCGCTCACGGGCGAGCCACTTCACGCCCTCCTGGCTGCGCGGGGTGCGCTCGGCGCGGATGGTGAGCAGCTGGCCGTCCACGTCGATGTCGACGCTGCCGGGGTCGATGCCGGGGAGGTCGGCGTTCAGCACGTAGTGGTCGCCGTCGCGGTACAGGTCCATCGGCATGAGCCGCGGTCCCTGACGCGAGTCGAGGAGCTGCCCCGCGACGCGGTCCAGCTCGCGGAACGGGTCGAAGAACATGGCCATCGGATCCTCCTGAGATCGATAACTTGAGTCGCTCTGACTCAACTATTCAGGAGATTAGCACTCGCCCCCCGAGAGTGCCAACCCTCCCCGCTCGCCCTCGGCGAACGCATCCCGAGCCCCCGCGGGTGGGCGGGTGGGCACGCGAAATGCCCATTTCGACGCATCTCGCGCGCCAGCGACGCAGAAATGGGCATTTCGCGGGACAGCCCCGCGAGCTCAGTACCCGAGGAAGACGTCGGTGTGGATGCGGCGGACGCCGGCCGCACGGAGGGAGCGGCGCAGGGCGGCCACCATCGCGGGCGGACCGGAGAGGTAGGCGTCGCGGCGGGCGGCGTCGGGCACCGCGGCGAGGAGCGAGGCGCCCGAGAGCCGCTCGGGGCCGATCCACGTCCACCCCGCGGGAAGCTGCGCGGGCTTCTCGGGGGAGGCGAGCGCGACGGCGCAGCCCGCCGCCCGCAGCTCCTCGGCGTAGGCGAGGTCGTCGAGCGACGAGATCGCGTAGACGACGGCGATGTCGCGGCCCTCCGGCTCGGCCGCCGCCTGCTCGAGGTGCCCGACGAACGGCGTGATGCCGATGCCGCCCGCGACGAGCAGCAGCGGGCGCGCGGGGTCGGCCGGCAGCAGGAAGTCGCCGCCGACCGCCGTCGCGGGCACGACGGTGCCGGGTTCGAGGTCGAGCAGCGCGCGCTTGAACGTCGACGCCCGCTCGGGCAGCCGGATGCCGAAGCGCAGCAGGTCGCCCGGCGCCGACGCGATGCTGAACACCCGCCGCCAGCCGCGCGAATCGGACTTCTCGTGCGGGAGGGTCAGCTCCATGAACTGCCCGGGCCGGAACGCGACGGGCCGCGTCGCGCGGAAGTCGAACTCCCACGACGTCGGGCTCAGCCGGCGGCGTTCCACGAACTGCAGCCGGATGCCGCGGCGCTGTCCCGCGAGGAAGGCGAGCACGTTGCCGACGAGCAACGCGAACTCGGGCGCGTTGGCGAGCACGGGAACCGCGGCGGTCGACCACATGAGCACGCCCACGACGACCGCGTAGACGAGCTGCTGCCGGCGGCGCGGCGGGAGGGTGAGCGGCTCGCTCAGCATGAATCCGGCGAGGAACACCGTCGGTGCGCTCACGAGCGCGAAGGTCGCCGCCGAGGCGACGTCGCTGCCGAGGGACAGGTAGAACAGGATGCCGCCCGCCGTCGCGACGGCGACGAAGAGCAGGCCCATCGGCAGCCGCCGGGTGCGGAACAGGATGAGGAACGCGCACACCGCGACGACGGGCAGCAGCCACGCCGTGCCGACCCACCAGATCGGCTTCCAGAACTGACCGGTCGCGACGCCGACGAGGCTCGCCGCGAAGCCCCCGAACGCCGCGGGGTTGACCACGTGCCGCCCGCGCACCGCGAGCAGGTACTTGCTCGCGACCGCGAGGGCGGCCGCGACGGCGAGCCCGGCGAGGCCGAGCGGGTCGAGAGTCGGGGTCATCAGGAAGAACAGCAGTTGCGCCGTGATGACCGTCGAGGTGACGTGCGCGCGCACCCGGAACAGCGCGGCGAACCCGGCGTTGAGCCCGAGCGCGACGGCGAGCAGCACGACGAAGCCCACGAGCATCGCGAGCGGGGTCGCGACGAAGATCACGCCGAGGAACGCGAACACCACGGCGAGCACCTGGAGCGCGCCGAGGCAGAGCGCGACGAGGCGGTACATGGTGACGCGGCCGAGCAGGGAGTCGAGCCACGCGATCACAGGAAAACCTCCCCGGGGAAGTCCGCCGACGACTCGAGGCGGCCGTCGTCGAACAGTCTGGCGAAGTGCGCGCCGTGGCGGGAGGGTGATTCCCCCTCGGGGTCGACGAAGAGCGCGGTCGCGAGCCCGTCGGCGACGAGCGCGGTGGGCGCGATCACCCACGTCGCGAGCACGCCGCGCACCGGCATCCCCGTGGCGGCGTCGAGTACGTGGTGCAGCCCGTCGCCCCACGCCCGGCGGTTGGTCGCGCTCGCGCAGAACGCGCCGTCGGGCAGCTCGGCGACGCCGACCGCCTTCCGCGGGTCGAGCGGATGCTCGAGCGCGATGCGCATCGGCACGCCGCGGGTGCGCAGGTCGCCGCTCGCGTCGACGATGTGCTGGGCGACCCCGGCCTCGGTCAGCAGGTCGCTCACCAGGTCGACGAGGTAGCCCTTGCCGGCGGCGCCGACATCCACGAGCACGGGGCGCACGGTCTCGAGGGTGGTGCCGTCCCACGCGATCGCGTCGTCCCACGCGGGCACCGGCGGGATGTCGTCGGCCGCCCGCAGCCGGTAGGCGGCGTCGTAGCCGAGGGCCTCGAGGGTGCGTCCGACGAGGGGCGACACCCGGCCGCGCGTCGCGGTGTAGAGCTCCCGGTAGAACCCGAGCAGGGCCGGGGCGTCGTCGGGGAGCGTCCAGCGCCCGGGTCCCGGCGTCGTCGCGATGCGCGAGACGAGGGAGTCGGGGCGGAAGCGCGACCAGTCGCGGTCGAACCGGTCGATGCGGGCGGTGACGGCATCCGCGACGTCCGGCGCGAGGGGCTCGCGGGTGTCGATGCGCCACGCGGTGCCGATCGCCTCGAATCGCCACGCGACCGGCAGCGGGTCGACGATCACGGCGGATCCTGCCGCGGCGTCAGCCGGCGAGCGCTTCGGCCTTGATCGCCTCGAGCGCCTGGTTGAAGCCGCCGCTCGTGAGCGAGGATCCGCCGACGCGCGAGACGGCGAGGGTGTCGATGTCCTTGCCCTGGACGACCGCGGCGATGCCGTTCGCGAACTGGCTCTGGAACTGCGCCTGGTTGCCGCTCGTGGCGTGCGGCGTGACGGTGACGGCCGTGACGATGTCGTCGGCGAGGGTGATCTCGACGGTGATGGATTCGGGGCCCGACGGCGCGACGTAGGAGCCCTCGGCGGTGTAGGTGCCGTCGGTGTACTCCGCCGAGGTGTCGGCGCCGGGGTCGATGCCGCCGCCGGGCTCGCTGCCCGTGCCCGGCGTGCCGCCCGCGTTCGTCGCGGCGCACCCGGCGAGCGCGGCGGTGAGTCCGAGTCCGGCGACGGCGAGCAGGCGGGCGCGAGGGGTCGTCATGGGGATCAGCATCCCAGGTTTCGGCGAGCCGAAGAGTTCTCCACAACTGGGAATCCGCTGGGCGGGCGGGGATCCGGGCGCGCGGATGACGAGTTTGTAAATCGTCCTCTCAAACCTTGCGCCGGGTTTGTTCATCGGGTTTACTAATCCGCATGCCAACGCGGGCCACCCTCCGGACGACAGCGAAGTCGCTGCCCGAGCACGCGCGGGCGCACAACCGGTCGCTCGTCCTGCAGACCCTCTACTCGACCGGGGCGATGAGTCGCGCCGACCTCGCCCGCGCCACCGGACTCACCCGCGTCACCATCTCCGACCTCGTCGGCGAACTCGTCGCCGAGTCCCTCGTCGTCGAACTCGGCACGCGCGACGAGGCCCGCCCCGGCAAGCCCGCGACCCTCGTCGACATCCATCGCGACGGGTTCCGCATCATCGGACTCGACCTCTCCGCGCACGACGCCTTCCACGGCGCCCTCGTCGACCTCGACGGCACCGTGAGCGAGCGCCGCACCGTGCCGCTCGAAGGCGCGACCGGGGAGGACGCCGTCGCCAAGGTCACCGGGCTCGCGCGCGACCTCGCCGCCCTCGCCGACGTGCCCATCCTCGGCGTCGGCATCGGATCCCCCGGCGTCGTCGACCTCGCCGGAATCGTGCTCACCGCCCCCAACCTCGGCTGGCACGACCTCCCACTGCAGGAGCGCCTCACCGCCGAGCTCGGGATGCCGGTGCTCGTCGCCAACGACGCGAACGCCGCCGCGCTCGCCGAGCACTCCTTCGGCGACGCGCTGAGCGACACGATGCTCGTGCGCGTCGGGAACGGTGTGGGCGCCGGATTGCTCGTGGGCGGCACCCTGCTCTCCGGCGCCCGCTTCTCCGCGGGCGAGATCGGCCACGTCGTCGTCGGCACCGACGGCGGCGAGGAGTGCGCGTGCGGCAAGCGCGGATGCCTCGAGACCTGGCTCGCCGCCCCGCGCCTCGAGGCCCGGCTCGCCGCGGCCGCCGGCGAGACGGAGCGGGTCGCCGTGCTCGAGCGCGCCGGCGAGCGCCTCGGCATCGCCCTCGCCCCGGTCGTCGGGGCCCTGGATCTCGCGGAGGTCGTGCTCAGCGGCCCCGCCCACCTGCTCGACGGACCGCTCTCCCAGGCGGCCCTCGACACCCTCCGCGCGCGGACGATGGCCGAATTCCACGGCGATCTCAGCCTGCGGGGGAGCGCCCTCGGTCAGGACATCGTCGTGCGCGGCGCCGCCGCCACGGTCCTCTCCGGTCGGCTCGGGGTCAGCTAGGCCCCTGCACCACGGGGTGCCCGCATCCTGCGGCACCGTCGCCCTAGGAAAGGAAACACGACAATGAGGAAACTCGCTCTCGCCGCGGCGCTCGCCGCCGGCGCGATCGTCCTCGCCGGGTGCTCGTCGAGCCCCGGTACCGGTGAGGTGGAGTCCGGCGAGATCCGGGTCTGGCTCGTCGGCGCGGACACCCCGCAGGAGGCGCGCGACTACCTGATCACCACGTTCGCCGACGAGAACCCCGGCTCCACCCTCGTGATCGAGGAGCAGCAGTGGACCGGACTCGTCGACACGCTCACCACCGCCCTGTCGTCGAGCGACAGCCCCGACATCGTCGAGGTCGGCAACACCCAGGCGCCCGCGTTCACCTCGGTGGGCGCGTTCCGCGACCTGAGCGGCATCTACGAGGAGCTCGGCGGCGACGACCTGCTGCCCGGCTTCGTCGAGGCCGGCTCGTACGACGGCACGCTCTACGCGGCTCCGTACTATTCGGGTGCGCGCATCGTGTTCTACAACACCGCCCAGTACGAGAAGGCCGGCGTCGCCGTGCCGACGACGCTCGACGAGTACGTCGCCAACGCGGGTGCGCTCGCCGCGGCGCTGCCGGGCGTCTCGGGCGTCTACTGGCCCGGGCAGGACTGGTACAACGCGCTCCCGTTCATCTGGGAGAACGGCGGCGAGGTCGCCGTCTTCGAGAACGGCACGTGGGACGCGCAGCTCTCCAGCCCCGAGTCGCTCGCCGGCCTGGCGCAGGTCGCCGAGGTGATGGCCTCGTCGAAGGCGCCGAAGGACGGCGACGAGACGGATGTCTGGGTGCCGTTCCGTGAGGAGGAGGGCGCGACCCTCTCGGCCCCGAGCTGGGCGTACTGGTCGATCGTCGCCGACGGCGACGGCAAGGAGACCGCGCTCACCGACTCGCTCGGCTACTTCGCCCTCCCGGGCAAGAGCGGCGGCGCCGCGCAGGTGTTCGCCGGCGGCTCCAACATCGCCATCTCGGCGAAGTCGGCGCACCCGGAGCTCGCGGAGTCCGCGCTGAAGATCATCTTCAGCGACGAGTACCAGTCGATCCTCGCGGCCAACGGCCTCGTCCCGGCGAAGCAGTCGCTCGGCGGCCAGGTCGCGGCGGCGACGCCGGAGATCGCGGCGGTCATCGCGGAGGCCGCGGCCAACGCGAAGCTCACCCCGGCGAGCCCGAAGTGGGCGGATGTCGAGGCGGCGCGACTGCTGCAGGACTTCTTCGTGCGCGTCGCGACCGGTGGGGACATCCAGGCCCTCGCCACGCAGCTCGACCTCGACATCGAGGCGATCCTGAACGGCTAGAAGTACGGCGGCGCGGCACGACTGGACCGTGCCGCGCCGCCGGCGCCCGTCGCCCTAGGAGAGGTTCCGGGGCACGCAACAGAACCTATCCGAAAGGTGCTCCCATGAGTCCGTCCGCCCCCGCGAAGCTGCGGCGCCGGCGCGACCTCACCCCCCTGTTCCTGCTCGTGCCGGCGGGGGTGGTGCTCCTCGCCCTCACCGCCTGGCCGCTCATCCAGCTCGTCGTCACGTCGTTCCTCGAGTTCGGCCGCGCCCAGATCTTCGGCGCCCCGCCGGAGTTCGTCGGCCTCCAGAACTACGTCGACGTGCTCACCGACCCCGAGTTCTGGCAGGTGCTCGGACGCAGCGTCGCCTTCTGCCTCGTCAACGTCGTGCTCACGATGCTGCTCGGCATCGCGATCGGCGTGCTCATGACGAAGCTCGGCAAGGGCTTCAAGCTGCTCGTCTCCGTCGGGCTGTTGCTCGCCTGGGCGATGCCGCCCGTCACCGCGAGCGTCGTCTGGGGATGGATGTTCGACACCGACCGCGGCGTCGTCAACTACCTGCTCACCCAGATCACCGGCGTCGAGTTCACCGGGCACTCGTGGCTCATCAACCCGGTCTCGTTCTTCTTCGTCGCGACCCTCATCGTCACCTGGCAGGCGATCCCGTTCGTCGCGTTCACCGTCTTCGCCGGACTCACCCAGGTGCCGAACGAGGTGCTCGAGGCCGCCGAGATCGACGGCGCGACCGGGTGGCAGCGCTTCCGCCTCATTGTCATCCCCTACCTGCGCGGGGTGCTCGTCATCCTGCTCGTGCTCCAGATCATCTGGGACATGCGCGTCTTCTCGCAGATCTACGCGCTGCAGACGGTCGGCGGCATCGCCGCGGAGACCAACACGATCGGCGTCTACATCTTCAAGGTCTCGATCGGCAGCGGGGATCTCGGCGCCGGCGGCGCGATCTCGGTGCTGCTCGTCGTCCTCATGCTCGGCCTGTCGGGCTACTACATCCGCTCGCTCCTGAGGCAGGAGGAATCGTGACCCGCGAACTCGCCCCCGGGCGTCCGCGCTCGCTCGCCGTGCGGGTGGTGCTCAACGTCGTCGCGATCGTCGTGTTCGTGGCGTCGGCGTTCCCCGTCTACTGGATGGTGAACTCGGCGCTGCTGCCCAACAGCGCGATCCGCGAGCGCGTGCCGCACTTCATCCCCGACCAGCTCACCTTCGACAACTTCGTGAAGGTCATCACGCAGCCGTCGGGCACGATCGAATTCCTCCCCGCGCTCACGACGTCGCTGCTGGTGACGCTCAGCACGGTCGTGCTCGCCGCGGTGTTCGCGTTCTTCGCGGCGCTCGCGCTGTCGCGGTTCCGGTTCCGCTCGAAGAAGACCCTCATCGTCGCCCTCCTCGTGGCGCAGATGATCCCGGCCGAGGCGATGATCGTGTCGATCTTCCGCGTGCTCGACGGCTGGCAGCTGCTCAACACCGTCATCGGCCTCACCCTCGTCTATCTCGCCGTCGTGCTGCCGTTCACGATCTGGACCCTCCGCGGCTTCGTCGCGGGCATCCCGGTCGAACTCGAGGAGGCGGCGATGGTCGACGGCTGCTCGCGCTTCGGCGCGTTCTTCCGGGTGACCCTGCCGCTGCTCTGGCCGGGGCTCACCGCGACCGGGGTGTTCGCGTTCATCCAGGCGTGGAACGAGTTCCTGTTCGCGCTCGTCATCATGCAGAAGCCCGACGTGCGCACCCTCCCGGTGTGGCTGCGCGCCTTCGTGCAGGCGACGCAGGCGACCGACTGGGCCGCGATCATGGCCGGTTCGACGCTCATCGCCATCCCGGTGATCGTGTTCTTCCTGCTCGTGCAGGGCCGCATGGTGGGCGGCATGGCCGCGGGGGCGGTGAAGGGATGACGGGCGTGGATGCGGTGCTGCTGCCGGGCTTCCGGGGCACGGAACTGCCGGCCTGGGTCGCCGACCGGCTGCGCGGCGGGCTCGCGGGCGTGTGCCTCTACGGCGAGAACGTCGTCTCCGGCCCCCAGCTGCGCGACCTCGTGGCGCAGATCCGGGCGGTGAAGCCGGATGCCCTCGTCGCGATCGACGAGGAGGGCGGCGACGTCACGCGCGTGCACTACGCGACCGGCTCGCCCTACCCGGGCGCGGCGCTCCTGGGCCGTCTCGACGACGTCGCCGAGACGTCGGTCGTCGCGCGCGCCGTCGCCGACGTGCTCGGCTGGATCGGCGCCGACCTCAACCTCGCGCCCGTCGCCGACGTGAACTCCGACCCGCGCAACCCGGTCATCGGGGTGCGCTCGTTCGGCGCGGAGCCCGGCCTCGTCGCCCGCCACGTCGCGGCGTTCACCCGCGCCCACGAGGGTGCCGGGGTCGCGACGAGCGTCAAGCACTTCCCGGGGCACGGCGCGACGAGCGCCGACTCCCACCTCGCCCTCCCGGTCGTCGACGCCGCGCTCGACGTGCTGCGCGAGCGCGACCTGCCGCCGTTCCGCGCGGCGATCGACGCGGGGGCCCGCACCGTCATGACCTCGCACATCCTGCTGCCGCAGGTCGACCCTGAGAACCCGGCGACGTTCTCGCCGCGCATCCTCGGCGGGCTGCTGCGCGACGAACTCGGGTTCGACGGGGTCATCGTCTCCGACGCGCTCGACATGGCGGGGGCGTCGGGGGAGATCGGCATCCCCGCCGCCGCGGCGCGCGCACTCGCCGCGGGCTGCGACCTGCTCTGCCTCGGCACGGGCGGGTCGCCCGAGCAGCTCGACGCGATCGCGGACGCCGTGCGCGCGGGCGTCACGGAGGGGCGGCTCGCGGATGCCGCCTCCCGCGTCGCCGCCCTCGTCGCGTCGCTCCGCGGCGGTCCCGCGACGCCGGTGAGCGGTCCCGACGGGCCCGGGGCCGATCGCCTCGCCGAAGCCTTCCAGGTCGCGGAGGGCGCGCGGCCCGCGCCCGACGCCGCGCTCGTCGTCGTCGAGACGACCGCCAACATCGCCGTCGGGCACGCGCCGTGGGGTCCGCCCGCCGACCTCGCGGGGGTGACCGTGCACCGCGTCGTCGCCGGTGAGCCGCTGCCGGCCGACCTCGGGCCGGAGCAGCCCGTGATCCTCGTCGCGAAGGACGTCCACCGCCACCCGTCCGTCGCGGCGCTCGCCGACGTCGTGCGTGCGAGCCGGCCCGGGAGCCTCGTCGTCGACATGGGCTGGCCGTCCGGCCCCGTCGACGTCGCGACCTTCGGCGCGTCCGCGGGGGTCGGGCTCGCCCTGCTGCACTGGCTCCGCGAACGGGGGTGGAGGGGATGACCATGCGCGTCGGCATCGACATCGGCGGCACGAAGACCCAGGCCGTCGCTCTCGCCTCAGACGGCACCGTCGCCGCGGAGCACCGCCTCGCGACCGGGTTCGGCGCGGCGGCCGTGCTCGACTCCGCCGAGGCCGCGGTGTGCGCGCTCGCCGAGACCGCGGGCGTGCCGCTCGAGGACTTCGCGACGATCGGCGTCGGCATCCCCGGCGCCGTCGACCGCGCGACCGGCACCGTCGCCCACGCCGTCAACCTGGGCCTGGAGAACCTCGACCTCGGGCGCGAGCTCGGCGCGCGGCTCGGCCGCCCGGTGCGGGTCGAGAACGACGTCAACGCCGCGGCCCTCGGCGCGTGGCAGGCGCTCGGCGCCGGCACCGCGGACTCGATGGCCTACCTCAACCTCGGCACGGGCCTCGCCGCAGGCCTCGTCCTCGGCGGCCGGGTCTGGCGCGGCTCGCGCGGCGTCGCCGGCGAGATCGGGCACATCCCGGTCGACCCCGCCGGTCCGCTCTGCCCGTGCGGTCAGCGCGGGTGCCTCGAACTCGCGGCGTCCGGCTCCGGCCTCGCCCGCGCGTGGGAGGGCGGCGACTCGGTGCGCGACTTGTTCGCGGCGGCCGAGGCCGGCGATCCCGGCGCGGTGGCGGTGCGCGACCGGCTCGTCGAGCACGTCGCGGCGGCCGTGCGGCTGCTCGTGCTCACCGTCGACCCCGACCGGGTCGTCGTCGGCGGGGGACTCAGCTCGCTCGGCGACGAGCTCGTCGGCGCGGTGCGCGGCGTGCTCGCCGGGTGGGCGGCATCCAGCGCGTTCCTCGCGATGCTCGACCTGCCGCAGCGCGTCGAGGTGCTGCCCGCCGGCTTCCCCGCCGCCGCGGTCGGCGCGGCGCTCGTGGGGGAGGGCGACTGATGGCCGAGGTCGTGATCGTGCGGGATGCCGCCGAGGCGGGGGAGCTCGCCGCCGAGCGGATCGCCGCGGTCGTCGCCGCGAAGCCGGACGCCGTCCTCGGGCTCGCGACCGGGTCCACGCCGCTGCCGGTCTGGGCCGCGCTGCGCGCCCGGAACCTCGACCTGTCGCGCGTGCGCGGCTTCGCCCTCGACGAGTACCTCGGACTGCCCCCCGGGCATCCCGAGAGCTACCGAGCCGTCATCACGCGCGAGGTCGTCGAGCCGCTCGGCCTCGACCCCGCGGGCGTGCGGGTGCCGGGGGACGACGGCGGCCCGATCGCGACCGCGGGGGAGCGCTACGAGGAGGCGATCCGCGCCGCGGGCGGGGTGGACCTGCAGATCCTCGGCATCGGGCGCACGGGCCACATCGGCTTCAACGAGCCCGGGTCGTCGCTCGCGTCGCGCACGCGCGTGAAGACTCTCACCGACGCCACGCGCGCCGACAACGCCCGGTTCTTCGACTCCGCCGACGAGGTGCCGCGGCACTGCCTCACCCAGGGGCTCGGCACCATCCTCGAGGCGCGGCGGCTCGTGCTGCTCGCGTTCGGCGCGGCGAAGGCGGAGGCGGTCGCGGGGGCGGTCGAAGGCCCCGTGTCGGCGTCGGTGCCGGGGTCGGTCATCCAGCTGCACCCCGACGTGACGGTGCTCGTCGACGAGGAGGCGGCGTCGCGGCTGCGCTACGCCGAGTACTACCGCACGGCGTGGGAGCACCGGCTCGAAGCCGGCGCCTGACCCGCCGGGCGTCCCGGCGCGGGGCGAGGCTGAGGGTCAGCCGACCTGCTCGCCCGCGGCCCAGACCTGCTCGAGCGCGGCCTCGCCGAACACCGTGACGTCGGCGACGTAGCCCGGCGCGAGCAGCCCGAACCGGTCGGCGACGCCGAGGATGCGGGCGGGGGTGGCGGTGAGCGCTCCGATCGCCGCGGGACGCGGGAGGCCCATCCCGAGGTGCGCCATGCGGAACGCCGCGTCCTGGGTGAGCGTCGAGCCGGCGATCGTGTCGATGCCGGCGACCGTCGCGACGCCGCCGCGCACCGACACCTCGAGCGAGCCGAGGTGGTAGTTGCCGTCCGGGGCGCCGGCCGCGGCCATGGCATCCGTGATGAGCGCGACCCGGCTCGGCGCGACCGCGAACAGCAGCGACGCGACGTTCACGTCGACGTGGCGGCCGTCGAGGATCAGCTCGAGCCCGACGCGCGGGTCGCGGATGGCGGCGACGATCGGGCCCGGGTCGCGGTGCTGGACGCCCGGCATCGCGTTGAAGGTGTGCGTCATGAGCGTCGCGCCCGCGTCGAACGCGGCGGTCGCGGTGAGGAAGTCGGCCTCGGTGTGGCCGACCGCGACGATGACGCCCGCGGCGACGAACTGCTGGATGGCGTCGAGCGCGCCGGGAAGCTCGGGGGCGATCGTGACCTGGCGCAGCGTGCCGCGCGCCGCCGCGAGCAGCTCGTCGATGAGCACCGGGTCGGGCAGGCGCAGCGTGTGCTCCGCGTGGGCGCCGCGGCGGCCGGGGGCGAGGAACGGGCCCTCGAGGTGGCTGCCGAACACGAGCGGGTCGAGCACCGTGAGATCGGCGACGAGCGAGAGCTGCTCGAGCAGCTTCGGGATCGGCTCCGAGACGAGGCTCACGATCGAGCGGGTCGTACCGTGCCGGCGGTGCGCGCGCAGGGCCGCCACGAGGGCGCCCGTCGCGAAGTCCTCGCCGCCGCCGCCGTGGGCGTGCAGGTCGATGAATCCGGGCGCGATCCAGCGTCCGCTGAGGTCCACGGTCACGTCGGCCTCAGGACGCTCGGGTCCGACCCCGGCGAGCGCGATGACTCCCCCGTCGAACAGCAGCCACGAGTCCGGCGTCTCTCCTCGGGCATCCACGGCGACCGCGGAATGGAGCAACGTCGTCACGGTCCCACGCTAGCGGGGAGACGGGGACAGACGGACCAGTCCGCCCCCGGCGAGCCGTCGTCCGGCGCGGGTATCCTGAGAGGGATGTCAGCGCCCGCCGGCGAACGGTTCCCCCTCTTCCGCCTCCTCGTCCTGGCCGGCGCGATCTTCGTGTCGGTCTCGAGCGAGTTCCTCCCGACCGGGCTGCTGCCCGACATCGCCGCCGACCTCGGCGTCTCCGAGTCGCGCGTCGGGCTCCTCGTCACGATCTTCGCGTTCACCGTCGTGGTGAGCGCCGCCCCGCTCACGCTCCTCACCCGGCGCTTCTCGCGCAAGTGGATGCTCGTGGGCCTGCTCGGCGTGTTCGCCGTCTCCAACGTGCTCGCCGCGGTCGCGCCGAACTACGAGATGCTCGCCGCGGCGCGCGTGCTCGGCGGTCTCGCGCACGGCCTGTTCTGGGCGATCACGAGCCCGTACGTGTCGCTCCTCGTCGCGCCGACCCAGCTCGCGCGCGCGGTGTCGGTGACGACGGCGGGCGGATCGTTCGCGTTCATCCTCGGGGTGCCGTTCACGGCCGCGATCGGCCACGCCGTCGGCTGGCGCTGGGCGTTCGCGACGATGGCGATCCTCGTCGTCGCGTTCGCGGTGCTCACGATCATCTCGCTGCCGGAGGTCGACCACCGGGTGACGGCGCCGAAGGGCCCGCAGTACGTGATGACCGAGACCGGCTCGATCCTCACCGTGCGCGACCGCTCGATCTTCGCCGTCGGCATCGTCGGTGTCACCGTGCTGCTCGTCGCGACGGGGCACAACCTCTTCTACACGTACATCGCGCCGTGGTCGATCGGCGTCGGCGGGGTGACCGCCGATCTGGTGAGCCTCGTGCTGCTGTTCTACGGGATCGCCGGCGCGTTCGGCCTCCTCGCGACCGGGCTGTTCGCCGACCGCTACCCGCGGCTCACGCTCAACATCATGCTCGCGGCGCTCATCGTCACGATCATCGGCACCGCGCTCTTCGCGCGCGGACTGCTGCTCGTCGTCGTGCTCATGGTGCTGTGGAGCGCGGCGTTCGGCGGACTGCCCGCGCTCTTCCAGACCCGCGCCCTGCACGCCGCGTCGGCCCGCGTGCGCGACCTCACCGGCGCGATCGTCACGACGGGCTTCAACAGCGCGATCGGCCTCGGCGCCCTCCTCGGCGGTGTCGTGCTCGACAACCTCGGGCTCGACCTCGTGCCGTGGGTCGGCGCCGCGATCGTCGCGGTCGGATTCGCCTGGGTGCTCGCGACCGACCCCGTGCGCATCCGCCTCCACCCGGCCGACGCGCACCGCGGATAGGGTCGGCTCATGAGCGCTCCCTGGCTCGTCGCGATCGACATGCAGCACGTCTTCGGGGCGTCCGGCAGCCCCTGGGCGTCGCCCACTTTCGAGTCCGCCGCCGCGGGCGTGCAACGCCTCGTGCCCGCCTTCGGCGACCGCACGGTGTTCACCCGCTACGTCGCGCCGGCGAAGCCCGAGGGCGCGTGGCGGGAGTACTTCGCCGTGTGGCCGTTCGCCCTCGTGCCGCACGACGACCCGCTCTACGACCTCGACCCGCGCTTCGCCGACGCGCCGCGCGTCGAGACCCGCGAGACGTTCGGCAAGTGGGATGCCGCCCTGCACGCCGCGACCGGGAACGCGGGTGAGATCGTCCTCGCCGGCGTCTCCACCGACTGCTGCGTGCTGTCGACGGCGCTCGCCGCGGCGGACGCGGGCGTGCGGGTGCGGGTGGCGGTCGACGCGTGCGCCGCACCGACGGCGACCGACCACGAGCGCGCCGTGCTCACGATGGGCATGTACGCGCCGCTCATCGAGCTGACGACGGTGGATGCCGTCCTCCGCTCGCTCAGCTGACCCTCCCGGAGCCCGCGCGCCCTGCCGTAGACTGGGACCCGTCGCGACTGGCGTTCGGATGGATCACCATCGGGAAGCGACGCACGAGAAATCCACACGGCCGTACGCCTGGGCCGTGACCACACACTCGCTGCGTCGAAGGGATGCCCTGATGTCCTCGCCCACTTCGTTCACCGCCCCGCTGAGTTCGTTCGTTGCTCCGCTGGCGGAGGTCGACCCCGAGGTCGCCGAGGCGGTGGCCGCCGAGCTGAACCGCCAGCGCTCCACGCTCGAGATGATCGCGAGCGAGAACTTCGTGCCGCGCGCGGTGCTCGAGCTGCAGGGCTCGGTGCTCACCAACAAGTACGCCGAGGGTTACCCGGGCAAGCGCTACTACGGCGGGTGCGAGTTCGTCGACGTCGTCGAGACGCTGGCGATCGAGCGCGCGAAGAAGCTGTTCGGCGCCGAGTTCGCCAACGTCCAGCCCCACTCGGGGGCGTCGGCCAACGTCGCCGTGCTGTCGGCGATCGCGCAGCCGGGCGACCGCATCCTCGGTCTCGAGCTCGCCCACGGCGGCCACCTGACGCACGGCATGAAGCTGAACTTCTCGGGCAAGCTCTACGACGCCCACGCGTACGGCCTCGACCCCGAGACGATGACGATCGACATGGATGCCGTGCGCGCCCGCGCGCTCGAGGTGAAGCCGCAGGTCATCATCGCCGGCTGGTCGGCCTACCCCCGCCGGCTCGACTTCGCCGCGTTCCGGGCGATCGCCGACGAGGTGGGCGCGAAGCTCTGGGTCGACATGGCGCACTTCGCCGGACTCGTCGCCGCGGGCCTGCACCCGAGCCCCGTGCCGCACGCGCACATCGTGTCGTCGACGGTGCACAAGACGATCGGCGGCCCGCGCTCGGGCTTCATCCTCACCAACGACCCCGAGATCGCGAAGAAGATGAACTCCAACGTCTTCCCCGGTCAGCAGGGCGGCCCGCTCATGCACGTCATCGCCGCGAAGGCGACGGCGTTCAAGCTCGCGATGGAGCCGGAGTTCGCCGACCGCCAGCGCCGCACCCTCGCCGGCGCGCGCATCCTCGCCGACCGTCTCACCCAGCCGGATGTCGCGGGGGCCGGGGTCTCGGTGCTCTCCGGCGGCACCGACGTGCACCTCGTGCTCGTCGACCTGCGGGACTCCGCGCTCACCGGTCAGGACGCCGAGAACCGCCTGCACGAGGTCGGCATCACGGTGAACAAGAACTCGGTGCCGAACGACCCGCGCCCGCCCATGGTGACCTCGGGCGTGCGCATCGGCACCCCGGCCCTCGCGACCCGCGGTTTCCACGACGCGGAATTCGAAGAGGTCGCGGAGATCATCGCCGCTACGCTCAAGCCCGACCCTGACCTGCCGGGCCTCCGCGCGCGCGTCGAAGCGCTCGCTTCGCGCTTCCCGCTCTACCCCGGCCTGACCAGCCCCGGGAGTTGGGAATGACCGCGATCACGCTCGACGGCGTCGCCACCGCGAACGCCATCAAGGACGAACTGCGCAGCCGCATCGAGGCCCTCGCCGCGCGCGGCATCGTGCCGGGACTCGGCACCCTCCTGGTCGGCGACGACCCCGGCTCGGTGTCCTACGTGTCGAGCAAGCACCGCGACTGCGCCGAGGTCGGGATCTCGAGCATCCCGGTCGAACTGCCGGCGAACGCCTCGGAGGCGGAGGTGCGTGCCGCCGTCGCCGGGCTCAACTCCGACCCGAGCGTGACCGGCTACATCGTGCAGCTGCCGCTGCCGAAGCACATCGACGAGAACCCGATCCTCGAACTCATCGACCCCGACAAGGATGCCGACGGCCTCCACCCGACGAACCTCGGGCGCCTCGTGCTCGGCGTCGACGGCGACCTCGCGTCGCCGCTGCCGTGCACCCCGGCGGGCGTCGTCGAGCTGCTGCGCCGGCACGACGTGCCGATCGCGGGCAAGCACGTCGTCATCATCGGGCGCGGACTCACCGTCGGCCGCCCGCTCGGCCTCGTCTTCACCCGCAAGGGCGTGGATGCCACGGTGACGCTCACCCACTCGCGCACCGCCGACCTCCCGGCCGAGGTGAAGCGCGCCGACATCGTCGTCGCGGCGATCGGCGTTCCGCACTTCGTGAAGCCCGAGTGGATCAAGCCCGGCGCCGCCGTGCTCGACGTCGGCGTGACGCGCGTCGGCATGACCGAGTCGGGGAAGGCCCGCCTGCACGGCGACGTCGACCCGGCGGTCGCCGAGGTCGCGGGATGGATGTCGCCCAACCCGGGCGGCGTCGGCCCGATGACGCGCGCGCTGCTGCTGAGCAACGTCGTCGACGCCGCGGAGCGGCAGACCCGCTGACCCGCCGCGCTAGGCGTCGCGGCGCGGCCCCATCGACGGGCGCACCGCGAACAGCTCCGGGCTGCCCCAGCCGTGCTCGGCGAACGCGCCGTCGATCGCGACGCGCACGCGCGATCCGGCGTCCGCGGGGATCACGACGAGCAGCGATCCGTCGCCGATCGGATGCGCCGCGGTCGCCCCGAGGTCCCGCGCCGTCTCGGCGGCGAGGGCGAGCACGGGGTCGCCCGCGTCCTCGGCGCCTGCGGCGATGACGAGCAGCTCCTCGTCGTCGCCGACGCCGAACGCGGGCTCCGGCGCGGGGGCGGGGACGGGGAGCCGCCACAGTTCGCGCAGCGCCGCGGCGACGGCGTCGGCGGTCGCCGACTCGGACCCGAGCCCGACGCCCTCCGGCACCGTGGAGTCGAGCGCGACGTCCACGCCCGGGACCGCGGCGAGGTCGGCGCCCTCGGACCGCAGGGTCGCGATCGCGGCGAGGGCGGCATCCGCCCAGCCCGCGCGGCCCCGCACGTCGTCCAGCTCGGGGAGGCGGAGCTCGGCGACCTCGGCGTGCACGGCGCTGATCAGGCGCACGACGTCGTCCTCGCGCCCGCCCGCGGCGACGACGGCCCGGCGGTCGATGGCGACGGCCTCTCCCGAGGGGAGGGTGAGGCGCCCGGGGGCGGACCAGATGCCGGCGGGGGTGGCGCCGGTCACGGCGGAGAACAGGTCGCGCACGTCGTCGCGGATGTCGGACACCCGATCCACCCTACGTTTTCGGCCTCCCGACAACCGGCTCGCGCGCGTAGGTTGGTAGCCCGTGAGCACTCGCGACGCCCTCGGACAGCACCTCGTCATCGAAGCGGACGGCGCGCGCGCCGAGATCGGCACCGTCGCCGCCGTCCTGCGCTCGCTCCAGGTCGCCGGCGTGCAGCTCACCGAGCCGCTCGACGGCCGCACGTCGCCGCCGTTCGCGAACGGCATCATCCTCGCGCCGTGGCCCAACCGCGTGCGCGACGGCAAGTGGATGCTCGACGGCGAGGAGCAGCAGCTCGACATCACCGAGTCCGCGCGCGGCAACGCCCTGCACGGGCTCCTGCGCTTCGCCGACTACGAGGTGCGCGAGCAGTCGGCGTCGTCGGTGACGCTCGGCGCGTTCATCCCGCCGCAGCACGGCTGGCCGTTCCCGCTCGACACGTGGGTGCGCTACGAGGTGCGTGCCGACGGGCTCACCGTCACGCACGGCGTGCGCAACCTCGGCGACCGGCCCGCGCCGTACGCGACGGGCGCTCACCCGTTCCTCCGCATCGGCGACACCCCGGTCGAGGAGCTCGAGCTCACGGTCGCCGCGGGCACCTACGTCGACGTCGACGAGCGGCTCAACCCGATCGGCGAGAAGCCCGTCGACGGCACGCGCTTCGACGCGCGCGGCGGACTGCGGGTCGGGGATGTCGACTACGACACCGCCTTCGGGGGTGTCGTGCCGCAGGACGGCGCGAGCGCGTGGCTCACGGCGCCCGACGGCGCGACCCTCGAACTCGTGCAGGACGTCGACTGGGGCTACGTGCAGGTGTTCACGACGCCCGAGTTCCCGCGCGCCGGGGGCACCGGCACGGCGGTCGCGATCGAGCCGATGACCGCGCCGCCGGACGCCCTCAACTCCGGTCAGAGCCTGCAGTGGATCGAGCCGGGTGCGTCGAGCGAGGGCTCCTGGGGTCTGCGCTACCGCGCGGCGGTCGGGACCGTCTGATGGCTCCGGAACACGCCCGCCACCGCCGGTGGCGGCGCTACCTCGCGGACGAACGCGCCGAGGCGGCGCTCTACCGGGAGCTCGCCGACCGCTACACCGGTGAGGAGCGCAGCATCCTGCTCGGCCTCGCCGACGCCGAGCAGCGCCATGCCCAGCACTGGATCGACCTGCTCGGTGAGGACGCGGGGGAGCCGGTCAAGGCGAGCCTCGGCAGCCGGCTGCTCATCGTGTTCGCGCGCCGGTTCGGTGCGCTCTTCGTGCTCGCCCTCGCCCAGCGCGCCGAGAGCCGCTCTCCCTACGACGACGACTCCGACGCGACCGACACCATGGCGGCCGACGAGCGCATCCACGGCGAGGTGCTGCGCGCCCTCGCCGCCCAGGGGCGCCGCAAGCTGGCCGGCGGATTGCGCGCCGCCGTGTTCGGCATCAACGACGGCCTCGTCTCGAACCTGGCGCTCGTGCTCGGCGTCGGCGCGACCGGACTCCCGCCCGAGGCCGTGCTCGTCACCGGCCTCGCGGGCCTCATCGCTGGGTCGCTGTCGATGGGGGCCGGGGAGTACATCTCGGTGACCTCGCAGCGCGAAGTGCTCGAGGCATCCCGTCCCGACCCGCAGTCCGAGGGAGCGGTGCCGCACCTCGACGTCGACGCCAACGAACTCGCCCTCGTCTACCGCGCCCGCGGGATGTCGCCGGACGAGGCGGAGGCGCAGGCCGCCCGGGTGTTCGCGACCCAGCGCCTCGACACCGGGTGGGTCGAGGTGCCGGCGACCGACGACGACGGCATCGGCTCGGCGTGGGGCGCCGCGGTCTCGAGTTTCCTGTTCTTCGCCGCGGGCGCGATCATCCCCGTCCTGCCCTACCTCTTCGGGGCGACCGGGTTCGCCGCCGTCGCCATCGCCTCCGGGATCGTCGGCGTCGCCCTGCTCGCGACCGGCGCGATCGTCGGGCTGCTCTCCGGCGGAGCGCTCCTGCGCCGCGCCGTGCGCCAGCTCGTCATCGGGCTCGCCGCGGCGGCGGTCACCTATGCGCTCGGACTCCTGTTCGGCATCACCGTCAACTGACGCGGAGTCCCGGTGACCATCCCCGACCTCTGCGCCGCCCTCGGCTGGGCGATCATCCCGCTCATCGCCGTGGGGTCGCTGCTGCACTTCGTCTACGAGTGGAGCGGCCGCCACCGCGTCGCCGCCGTGTTCAGCGCCGTCAACGAGAGCTACTGGGAGCACATCAAGATCGCGCTCTGGCCGGTCGCCGTGCTCGACCTCGTGCTCTTCGCGCTCGGCGGGTACGCGCATCCGGCGTTCCTCCCCGCCGTCACCGTCGCGCTGTACTCGATCCCGGTGAGCATGGTCGCGATCGCGTTCGCCTACAAGGCGTTCACGAAGCGCAACATCCTCTGGGTCGACATCGCGCTGTTCGGCGTCTCGATCGCGCTCGCGCAGGTGATCGCGATCGCCGTCCTCCAGCAGTTGCAGCCGGATGCGGTGCTCGTCGTCATCGCGGGGGGCTTCCTCGTCGCCCTCGTCGTGGGCGTCGTCGTCTTCACGCTGCGCCCGCCGAGGGAGCCCGACCTCTTCGTCGACCCGCTCACCGGCCGCTACGGCACCGACCACGGGTCCGAGCCGGGCGAGCGTCAGTAGGGCCAGCCGGGCTCGACCGGCGCGCCCGCGAGCGCGCGGCGGACGCGGTCCGCGACCTCCCGGCGCTGCGGTGCGTCCAGTCCGCGGAACGGGTTGCCGCGCAGCCGCATCGGCACGAGGTGCAGCGGCGCCTCGACGCCGTCGACCGTGAGGGTGAGCACGAGGGAGTGCCGCGGCGTGAGGCCGACCATCGTGCGGCCCGGCTCGTCGGCGACCGCGAGGGCCGCGGCGGGGATGACGCCGTGCGGGGCGGTCGAGCCGCGCACGAGACGCAGGCCCGAGGCATCCACGGCGACCACGGCGGAGCCGCCGCTCGCGAGCTGCAGGTCCGGGTCGCCGAGGTGCGTCGCGGCCCAGCGGAATGCCGCCCCGGTCTCCGGGCCGATCGCGATGGGCAGCGCGGTGCCGGTCGGGGCGAGCTGCTCGGCGATCCGCAGCTTCCGCACGAGGCGCACCCGCATCCCGATGATGACGCCCGCCGTGACGACGACCCCGAGGAGGATGCCGTAGCCCGCCGACGCCCAGCCCGCGCCCGACATCGAGACGAGCCGCACGCCGAGCACCGTGACGCCGAGCCCGACCGCGGCGATCGTCAGCCAGAAGTAGGGCGGCAGCTCGGGGGCGGGGCGCGCCGGGGGCGTCATGGGGAGAGGGTAGCGGGCTACGATCGGCGCGAGGGGGCGGCGATGGCGCAGGACGGGACACGACGCGGGTTCGTGGAGCGACTGCCCGCGTGGTCGCGGGTCGTCATCGGCGTCGTCGCGGTCGTTGTCGGGGCGGTCATCGCGATCCGCCCGACGACATCCCTCGGCGTCCTCGCGCTGCTGATCGGCGCCGGCCTCGTGCTCGCCGGAGTGCTCGCGCTGTTCGAGCGGCACCGCACGGTCGTGCGGGTCGCGCTCGCCGCCGCCTGGGTCGCCGCCGGCGTGTTCGTGCTGCTCTGGCCGGGACTCACCGTGCGCATGGTGATCCTCGTCGTCGGCGCCGGGCTCGTCGTGAACGGGGTCGTCGGCGCGGCATCGGCGTTCCGCGGCGAGCAGACCCTCGACGCCCGGGCCGCGGCGGTGCTGCTCGGGGTCGCCGGGGTGGTCTTCGGCGTGCTCGCCCTCACCTGGCCCGACATCACGCTGCTCGTCGTCGGTCTCGTGTTCGGCGCGTGGCTCGTCATCACGGGCGCGCGCGAGGTGCTGCGGGTCGTCCGGGGTTCCCGCGACAACGCACCGGATGCGGGCCGCCCGCCGCTCTGGCGGCGCTGGCTGCGCACGCTCGGGGCCGTCGCCGCGGTGCTGCTCGCCGTCGTGGCGGGACTCGTGAGCGCGGGCATCCGCGGCGGGTCGCCGGTCGCCGACGAGTTCTACGCCGCCCCGCGCGACGTGCCCGCCGAACCCGGGCGTCTCATCCGCGCCGAGGTGTTCGAGCGCGGGATGCCCGACGACGCGCGGGCGTGGCGCATCCTCTACACGACCACGGATCTCGAGGGGGACCCCGCCGTCGCGAGCGGGCTCGTCATCGTGCCGCGCGACGGCTCCGGCGACTGGCCCGTCATCGACTGGACGCACGGCACCACCGGCTTCGACCGCGGCTGCGCGCCGTCGATCCTGCCCGCGGTGCTCGAATCGGGGGCGTTCCTCATCCTCGACGAGGTGATCGACCACGGCTGGGCGATCGTCGCGACCGACTACCTCGGTCTCGGCACCGAGGGTCCGCATCCGTATCTCATCGGGCTGCCGAGCGGCCGGGCCGCGCTCGACGCCGTACGCGCCGCGCGCGAACTCGACGACGCGCGGCTCGGCGACCGCACCGTCGTGTGGGGGCACTCGCAGGGCGGCGGCGCGGCCCTGTGGACCGGGGCGATCGCGGATGCCTACGCGCCCGACGTCGAACTCGCCGGCGTCGCCGCACTCGCCCCCGCCGCCAACCTGCCCGGGATGGTCGAGAACCTGACCTCGGTCACCGGCGGCAGCATCTTCGCGTCCTTCGTCGCCGCCGCCTACTCGGCCGCCTACCCGGACGTGACGTACCGCGAGTACATCCGCCCGGGCGCGGAGGTCATCGTGCGGCAGCTCGCGACGCGCTGCCTCGCGGCGCCCGGGATCGTCCCGTCGCTCGTCGACCTGCTCGGCACGTCGCAGGATCCGCGCATCTTCGCCACCGACCCGAGCGAGGGCCCCCTCGGGCAGCGGCTGCGCGAGAACATCCCGCCCGCGACGACGACCGTGCCCGTGCTGCTCGCGCAGGGCGCATCCGACGGCATCATCGTGCCGGCGGCGCAGGACGAGTTCGTCGCGTCCGTCTGCGCGGCGGGGATGTCGGTCGACTACCGCCGCTTCGCGGGGCTCGACCACATGCCGCTCGTCGAGCCGGACTCGCGGCTCATCCCGCAACTGCTGCAGTGGACGGAGCACCGCTTCGCGGGGATGCCCGTCGAACCCGGCTGCGTCACGACCGATCACTGAGGGTGGGCCCGGTGGGGCTCGAACCCACGACCCGCGGATTAAAAGTCCGATGCTCTACCGACTGAGCTACAGGCCCGTGCACCCAGCGTAGCGGCGGGCGGAGCCCGCCTTCCGGCGCCTAGCGTGGAGGGATGCCGGAGGAGTTCCACAAACCCGCGCTGTTCGGGGGGCGTGAGTTCGAAGCCTTCGCGGGGGGAGCGGATCCCGCGGCGGTGATGCGCGTCGCCCACGAGAGCGCCCGCGCGCTGCTCTCCCGGGCCCGGCACTCCGGCGACCCCGAGGTCGTCGAGCGGCTCGTGCGCTACACCGACGAGCACGGCATCGACGCGCTCGCCGAGCTGTGGGCGCGGTCCGCCCCGCACACCCTCCCCGGGGCCCTCTGGCGGCTCTACCTGGTGCGGCTGCTCATCCACCAGGACCCGGCGGGCGTGAGCCTGCTGTTCCAGCGCGGCTCCGAAGTCCTGCCGACGATCGACGCCCTCGTCACCGGCGCGCCGACCCCGACCGGGCCCGCGGAGATCACCGACCTCGCCGACCGCATCCTGCGCGGCGTCTTCGACGGCGACTTCGCCCACGCCCTCGAGCGCGCCGCCGCGTTCTGCCGCGTGACGGCGGCGGGCGCGTCGAGCGTCGCCGACGACCAGGATGCCGCCCACCCGGGCCGGGCGACGGAGCTGACGACGCGCGCCCTGCGGCTCACCACGACGGCGGAGGAGCTCGCCGTGTGCGCCCGGATGGCCCGAGCCGACACTCTCGAGTAGCGGCGGCTAGACTGTCCCGGCCGGGCCGCAGCAAACCCCGGGCTCCAAAATTCGCCGCTTCGAGCGGCCTTGCGCCGAGAGGCGTTTCTGCGGCTCGGTATCTCTTCGCCCCGACCTGGGCGGCCGGCTCACCCGAACTTGCCGGACACGTAGTCCTCGGTCGCCTGCACGCTCGGCTTGCTGAAGATCTTCGTCGTGTCGTCGTACTCGATGAGCTTCCCCGGCTTGCCGGTGCCCGCGATGTTGAAGAACGCGGTCTTGTCGCTCACCCGCGACGCCTGCTGCATGTTGTGGGTGACGATCACGATCGTGTACTCCTGCTTGAGCTCCTCGATGAGGTCCTCGATCGCGAGGGTCGAGATCGGGTCGAGCGCCGAGCACGGCTCGTCCATGAGGATGACATCCGGCTTGACCGCGATGGCGCGCGCGATGCAGAGACGCTGCTGCTGACCGCCGGAGAGCCCGGATCCGGGCTTGTCGAGGCGGTCCTTGACCTCGTTCCAGAGGTTGGCGCCGCGCAGCGACCGCTCGACGAGGTCGTCGGCATCGGGCTTCGAGATCCGCCGGTTGTTGAGCTTCACGCCGGCGAGCACGTTCTCGCGGATCGACATCGTCGGGAACGGGTTGGGCCGCTGGAACACCATCCCGACCTGGCGGCGCACGAGCACCGGGTCGACGCCCGGGGCGTAGAGGTTGTCGCCGTCGATGAGCACCTCGCCGTCGACGCGCGCCCCGGGGATGACCTCGTGCATGCGGTTGAGGGTGCGGATGAACGTCGACTTGCCGCATCCCGACGGCCCGATGAACGCCGTCACCGTCCGGGGTTCGATCGTGAGGGTGACGCCTTCGACGGCGCGGAAGTCGCCGTAGTAGACGTCGAGGTCGCGGACTTCGATGCGCTTGGACACGGGGTTCCTCCGGTTCAGCGGCCGGTCTTCGGCGCGAAGGCGCGCGCGATGATCCGGGCGACGAGGTTGAGAAGCATGACGAGGATGATGAGGGTGAGCGCCCCGGCCCAGGCGCGGTCGACCGACGCGGCCGCGTTCGCGCCCTGGCTGACGTAGGCGTTGTAGACGAAGACCGGCAGGCTCTGCATCCGGCCGTCGAACAGGTTGTAGTTCATGTTCGCGGTGAACCCGGCCGCGACGAGCAGCGGCGCGGTCTCGCCGATGACGCGCGCGATCGCGAGCGTGACGCCCGTCATGATCCCGGCGATCGAGGTGGGCAGCACGACCTTCGCGATGGTCAGCCACTTCGGCACGCCGAGCGCGTACGACGCCTCGCGCAGCTCGTTCGGCACGAGCCGCAGCATCTCCTCGCTCGAGCGCACCACGACAGGGATCATGAGCACCGAGAGCGCGACGGCGCCCGCGATGCCGAGCTTCACGCCCGGCCCGAACACCACCGCGAAGAGCGCGTAGGCGAACAGGCCCGCGACGATCGACGGGATGCCGGTCATCACGTCGACGAAGAAGGTGATCGCGCGCGCGAACCAGCCGCGGCCGTACTCGACGAGGTAGATCGAGGTGAGCAGCCCGACCGGGATCGAGATGACGGATGCCGCGAGCGTGATGAGCAAGGTGCCGACGATCGCGTGCAGCCCGCCGCCGCCGTCGCCGACGATGTTGCGCATCGACATCGTGAAGAAGTCGGCGTCGAAGCGCGCCGCGCCGCGCACGACGACGGTGAAGACGAGCGAGACGAGGGGCAGCAGGGCGACGACGAACGCAGCCGTGACCACCGCGGTGACCAGCCGGTCGACCGCGCGGCGACGGCCCTCGACGAGCCGGGAGGCGACGTAGACGACGACCGCGTAGATGGCGACGGCGAACAGGATGCTGCCGACGATGTCGAACTCGGAGCCCTCCGGCCCCGACATCCACATGAGGATGAACACGATCGCCGACACCAGCAGGGCGCCGGCCAGCAGCATCCACGGGAAGTTCTTCGGCAGGCGCGCCGACGACAGGGCGTTGGGCAGCGCAGCGGTGACCGTCGACATCAGTTCGCCCCCGAGAAGTCCTTGCGGCGGTTCACCAGGACGCGCGCGATCGTGTTGACGACGAGCGTGATGGCGAACAGCAGCAGACCGGTCGCGATGAGCACGTTGACGTTCGCGCCGTAGGCCTCCGGGAAGCTCAGGGCGATGTTCGCGGCGATCGTCGTCGGATTCGTCGAGCTGATGAGGTCGACGTTGATGACGAGCGCGGGCGAGAGCACCATCGCGACGGCCATCGTCTCGCCGAGCGCGCGGCCGAGCCCGAGCACCCCCGCCGACACGATGCCGGCGCGGGCGAACGGGAACACGGCCATCCGGATCATCTCCCAGCGCGTCGCGCCGAGGGCGAGCGCCGCCTCCTCGTGCAGCCGCGGGGTCTGCAGGAACACCTCGCGGCAGATCGCGGTGATGATCGGCAGCACCATGACGGCGAGCACGATCGCGGCGGTGAAGATCGTGCGGCCGGTGCCCGACGCGGGGCCGGCGAACAGCGGGATCCACGACAGGTTGTCGGCGAGCCAGGAGTAGCCGGGCTGCACCGCCCGGGCGAGCACGTTGGCGCCCCACAGTCCGAAGACGACCGACGGGACGGCGGCGAGCAGGTCGACGACGTAGCCGAGCACCGACGCGAGCCGGCGCGGGGCGTAGTGCGAGATGAACAGCGCGATGCCGATCGAGAGCGGCATCGCCATGAGCAGTGCGAGCGCCGCCGCCCACAGCGTGCCGAAGGCGAGGGGGAGCGCGTACTCCCAGAAGCTGCGGCCGCGCAGGATCGAGATCTGCTCCGCCGGGGTGGTCACGGCGGGGATGCTCTGCGCGATGAGGAACCCGGCGACCGCCGCGAGCACCGCGAGGATGATCGCCCCCGCGGTCGATGCGCCGCCCGAGAAGAGCGTGTCGCCGAGCCGGCGCACGGGTCGGTCGCGACCGGTCAGGGCCTGGGCGGTCATACGGGGCGGGGCCTCTCGGATGCGGGTCGGGGTCGAGTCTGCCCGGCACCGGTCGACGTCACAACGGCGTCGCCGGTGCCGGGCACGCGGATCAGTGGATGAGGGCGACCGCGGCGGACGCGCGCTCGAAGAGCGTCGCCGAGATCGGGGCGGAGCCGGCGGCCGCGGCCGCGGCGGCCTGGCCCTCGGCGCTGATGACGTAGCCGAAGTACGCCTTCACGAGTTCGGCGACGGCCGGGTCCTGGTACTCGACGCAGCCGATCAGGTACGACACGAGCACGATCGGATACACCCCGGCCGCGGTCGAGGTGCGGTCGAGCTCGAGGGCGAGGTCGCCCTCCCCGCGGCCCTCGACGAACGGCGAGGCGTCGACGACGGCGGCGGCCGCCTCCGGCGAGAACGGCACGTACTCCTCGCCGACCTTCACCGCGACGGTGCCGAGCCCGCCGGCGCGCGAGGCGTCGAAGTAGCCGATCGTGCCGGACCCGTTGGTGACGGCATCCACGACGCCCGAGGTCCCCTGAGCGGCCTCGCCGCCGTCGAGCGGCCAGACGCCGTCGGCCTCGAACGGCCACGCCTCCGGGGCGACGGCGCCGAGGTACTCGGTGAAGTTCTCGGTCGTGCCCGAGTCGTCGGAGCGGTGCACCGCGGTGATCGCCAGATCCGGCAGCTCGACCCCCTCGTTCTGGGCGGCGATCGCGGGGTCGTCCCAGCGGGTGATCTCGCCGGTGAAGATCGCGGCGATGGTGGCGGCATCCAGGTCGAGCGAGTCGATGCCGTCGAGGTTGAAGCCGACCGCGATCGGGGAGATGTAGGCGGGGATCTCGACGAGGCCCGACTCGGCGGTGCAGGCCGCGAAGCCGCCGGCCGCGATCTCGTCGTCGTGGAAGGCGCGGTCGGAGCCGGCGAACGAGGAGCCGCCGGCGAGGAACGTGTCGCGGCCCGCGCCGGATCCGGCGGGGTCGTACTCGACGGTCACGCCGGAGTTCGCGGCCTGGAAGGCGGCGATCCACGCCTCCTGGGCCGACCCCTGGGACGACGCACCCACGCCGACGAGTGTGCCGCTGAGGCCGCCCGAAGGTTCTCCGCCGCCGGCCTCGTTCGCGGCGCAGGATGCCAGGGCGAGACCGGTGACGACGGCGACGGCGACGAGGCCGCCGGAGCGCTTGATGTTCACTGTGTTCCTCTCGGAAGGGGATGGGATGAGCCCACGACCGGGCTCGATCCCGACGGTAGGAACGCCGCGTGACCACCATCCGCGCCCGCGGTGAACGGAAGGTGAACGGGCGGGGAACGTCGCCCCGGACTCCGAGATCCGGGGACGGGAGAGGACGCCTCAGGCGGTGGGGCTGTGCACCTCGACGGCGACGACGCCGCCCGAGGGGTCGTCCACCGGAACATGCAGCACCGCGTACTCGCCGACCGAGAGGGAGGCGGCGCGCGGCAGGTTGGCGAGCTGCGCGGAGTCGGTGGCGCGCACCACCGACTCGATGATCTGCGGCAGCACGGGGCCGTGGCTGCACAGCACCGTCGTCACGCGCGTGTCGAGGGCGGCGGCGACGACCTCGCGCACCGCGTCGCCGCGGGCGGTGTAGGCATCCTGGCTGATCGCGTCGGACTGGGCGACGGCGAGCCCCGTGATGCGGGCCGTCGGGGCGATCGTCGCCGTGCAGCGCACCGCCGTCGACGCGACGAGGGCGCCGGGACGGAACGCGGCGATGCCGTGCGCGACGCTCATCGCCTGGCGCTCGCCGCGGGGCAGGAGCGGGCGGGTCGCGTCGGGGCCGGCCCAGTCGCCCGCGGGCGTCGCCTTGCCGTGACGCAGCGCGATGATCGCGAACGTGCGCGCGCGGCCGAGCTTGTAGAGCTTGCGGAACCGCTTCACGATGTCGACGTCGTGACGGTAGGAGAGCTTCTTGCGGGCCTTCTTCACGCTCAGCCAGGTGAGCTTCTCGACCTCGTCGTTGGAGACGAAGGTCGAGTTGGCGAGCGCGAGCGGCTCGGTCTCGGCCGCCCAGTAATACACCTGCTTGGGGCGCCCGCCGACGGTGTACTCGACGATGCCGAGCGGCACGCCGAGCCCGACGACCAGACCGGTCTCCTCCGCGATCTCGCGCACGGCCGTCTCCGGCAGCGTCTCGCCCGGGTCGACCTTGCCCTTCGGCAGCGACACGTCGCCGTGCCGCGTGCGGTGCACGACGAGGATCCGCAGCTTGCCCCGGGGGGTGACCTTCCAGCAGACGGCGCCCGCGGCGAGGATCGTCCCGCCGCTCACCGTGCCCCCGAGCGCTTGCGTGCGCCGATCTGCCGCATGAGTTCATTCTGCAAGTCGACGAGGGGTGCGCCCGAATCGTCCAGGTGATGCCGGGTCCAGCATCCGTCCTCTCCCAGCCACCACGAGGCGGTGCCGTCGTCCATCGCGAGGTCGAAGAGGGCGTTGAGCTCGTCGAGGTGCTGGGGCTCGGTGAGCCGCACGAGCGCCTCGACGCGGCGGTCGAGGTTGCGGTGCATCATGTCGGCGCTGCCGATGTAGACCTGCGGGTTGCCGGCGTTCTCGAACCGGAAGATGCGCGAGTGCTCGAGGTAGCGGCCGAGGATGCTGCGCACCCGGATGTTCTCGCTCAGCCCGGGGACACCGGGTCGCAGCGAGCAGATGCCGCGCACCAGGACATCCACCTTCACCCCGGCCTGGCTCGCCCGGTAGAGGCCGTCGATGATCGCCTCGTCGACCATCGAGTTGACCTTGATCCGGATGCCGGCGGGCTTCCCCGCGCGGGCGTTGTCGGCCTCGTGCTGGATGTGCTTGAGCAGGCCCTTGCGCAGGTAGCGGGGCGCGACGAGGAGGCGCTTGAACTTCTTCTCGATCGCGTAGCCGGAGAGCTCGTTGAACAGGCGGGTGAGGTCCTTGCCGACGGTGTCGTCGTCGGTGAGCAGGCCGAGGTCCTCGTAGAGGCGGCTCGTCTTCGGGTTGTAGTTGCCCGTGCCGATGTGGCTGTAGTGCTTGAGCTTGCCGCCGCCTTCCTGGCGGATGACGAGCGCGAGCTTGCTGTGCGTCTTCAGCCCGACGAGGCCGTAGACGACGTGCACGCCCGCGCGCTCCAGCTTGCGGGCCCAGCCGATGTTCGCCTGCTCGTCGAAGCGGGCCTTGATCTCGACGAGCGCGAGCACCGCCTTGCCCGCCTCGGCGGCGTCGATGAGCGCCTCGACGATCGGGCTGTCGCCGGACGTGCGGTAGAGCGTCTGCTTGATCGCGAGCACCTGCGGATCCGCCGCCGCCTGCTCGAGGAACGCCTGCACGCTCGTCGCGAACGACTCGTACGGGTGGTGCAGCAGGATGTCGCCGCGCGAGATCGAGGCGAAGACATCCGGCTTCTCGGTCGGCTCCGTCGGCAGCAGGTTGACGCTCGTCGTCGGCACGTGCCGCGGGTACTTGAGCGCCGGCTTGTCGATGCGGGTGATCTCGAACAGTCCCGACAGGTCGAGCGGCGCCGGCAGGCGGTAGACCTCCTGCTCGGTGATCTGCAGCTCCGACATGAGCAGCTGCAGCGTCACGTCGTCCATGTCGTCGGTGATCTCGAGCCGGATGGGCGGGCCGAACCGGCGGCGCTGCAGCTCCTTCTCGAGGGCGGCGAGCAGGTTCTCGGCCTCGTCCTCCTCGACGACGAGATCCTCGTTGCGGGTCACCCGGAACTCGTGGTGCTCGAGCACCTCCATGCCGGGGAACAGCTCGCCGAGGTGGTTGGCGATGAGGTCTTCGAGGGCGATGAAGCGCAGCAGCCCGCGCTCGTCGGCCGGCAGCTTCACGAAACGCGGGAGGTTGGTCGGCACCTTGACGCGCGCGAACTCCTCCTTGCCGCTGCGCGGGTTGCGCACGCGGATCGACAGGTTGAGCGACAGGCCCGAGATGTACGGGAACGGGTGCGCCGGGTCGACGGCGAGCGGCATGAGCACGGGGAAGATCTGCGACGAGAAGATCTCGTCGAGGCTCGCCCGGTCCTTCTCGTCGAGGTCGCTCCAGGACTCGATGTGGATGCCCGCGTCGTCGAGCGCCGGCTTCACGACGTCGTGGAAGACGTGCGCGTGCCGCTCCTGCAGCTCGTGGGCGCGCTCGCTGACATCCGCGAGCACGTCGAGGGGCGCGCGCCCGACGTTGGTCGGGACCGCGATGCCCGTCGCGATACGGCGCTTGAGGCCCGCGACGCGCACCATGAAGAACTCGTCGAGGTTGCTCGCGAAGATGGCGAGGAAGTTGGCGCGCTCGAGCAACGGCAGGGAGTCGTCCTCGGCGAGTTCGAGCACGCGCTGGTTGAACGCGAGCCAGGAGAGCTCCCGGTCGAGGAACCGGTCGCCGGGCAGCTCGGAGTGGTCGACGAACGCGGGCTCGGCCTCGTAGTCGTCGAGGAGGTCGGCGGCGATCGTCGCGTCGCCGAGCGGGCTGTCGTCCACCATGAAGCGATCATGCCAGGACGGGCTGAACACCGGATGCCGAGTCGCGGACTTCTGTCACGAATCGACGCGAGTCGCGGCGAAAGGCCGCGACTCGATGAAGGGGGCGGGAAGGAGGGGCGGGTCAGGCGGAGGCGGAGGAGACGGGGGATGACATCCGCTCGTCCTCCTCGTAGACGTGGAAGCGGTAGCCGACGTTGCGCACGGTGCCGATGAGCGACTCGAGGTCGCCGAGCTTGGCGCGCAGGCGCCGCACGTGCACGTCGACGGTGCGGGTGCCGCCGAAGTAGTCGTAGCCCCACACCTCGCTCAGCAGCTGCTCGCGGGTGAAGACGCGCGACGGGTGGGTCGCGAAGAAGCGCAGCAGCTCGAACTCCTTGAAGGTGAGGTCGAGCGGCTTGCCGTGCACCTTCGCCGAGTACGACGCCTCGTCGATCACGACGCCGGACGCCTGGATCTTGGAGCCCGTCTTCTCCTGCGCGAGACGCCCGATGACGAGGCGGATGCGGGCATCCACCTCCGCGGGACCCGCCGTCTCGAGGATGACGTCGTCGACGCCCCAGTCGGCGGAGACGGCGGTGAGCCCGCCCTCGGTGAGCACGAGCACGAGCGGCACGTTGACGCCCGTCGTGTTGAGGATCTTGCACAGCGACTTGGCGCTCGCGAGGTCCTGGCGGGCGTCGACGAAGATCAGGTCGGCCGTCGGGGCGTTGACGAGGGATGCCGGCTCGGCCGGGATCGCGCGGGTGCGGTGGGAGAGCAGTCCGAGCGCGGGCAGCACGTCGCCATCGACCGTTGAGGTCAAGATGAGCAACTGGGCCACGGGGGACTCCTCTGAACGCCTACCGGACAGTGTACGGACACCGCACAGACCCCGTCCGGCCCGCCCGGAGTCGCGGGAGTCAGATGTCCTTCGCCGAGAACTTCCGCACGTCGAATACGGGCACGATCTTCTTGTTCCACGCGCTCACGAACTTCTTCTTCGCGTTCTCCGCGTTGTTCGCGATGCGGATGGCGTCGTGGTAGATGGCCCGGCCCGCGCTGCACTTTCCGGCCTTCATCTCGCGCGCGGCCTTCACATAGCCGATGTCGGCCTTCTCGGAGAGCTCGATCGCCCGCGTGAGCAAGGCGAGCACGCGGTCGCCGTCGGGCACCTGGTCGACGGGCGTCGTGCGAAGTGCGGCGAGCAGGTCGGTACGGGCCTGGGTGAGGTTCTCCAGGTTGCGCACGTCGCCGCTCGACACCTTGCACGCGTTGAGCGGTGCGAGCACCGCGTTCACCTTGGCCCGGGCCTTGCCCGACTTCACAAGGATCGCCTCGAGGTAGGCGACCTGCTCTTCGGCGGTCTCCTCGGGCACCGGGACGCCGTAAGCGCCGGTGCCCTGGCCCGTGCCGCCGGGACCGGCCTCGGCGAAGTAGTTCGCTTCGACCGAGTAGCGGCCCTCGATCCCGTCGTCGCCGCGGAACTGTACGAGGGCGGGGGCGGCGCTCACGCACACTTCACGCCCGTCGACGGCCGTCCCGCAATACCGGCCCCCCTCGAACTCGAGCGCCCCGCCGGAGCCGGTACGCCCCGCGTCCAGGTAGCTGAAGTTGGTCGCACGGCCGTCGAGGGTGCCGCAGGTCAGCAGCCAACCGCCGCTCCACGTCGACAGGGAGAGGGGGAAGCTCCCGCTCGGGCAGCCGGGGATGCCGTCGCTCGCGTAGGGGCCGTCGCCGTAGGATCCGTAGACCGAGTTGCCCCACGTCCTCGCGGCGACGGCGCCTCCGCCCGCCGGCCAGACGGCCCAGCCGCCGAACGCGATCTCGCCGAGCGGCGACGAATAGCCGGTCGGCGTGATGGTGACCTCCTCGGACTCCCGCACGCCCGATCCCGTCCCCATGATCATGAGGAAGCGCGTCGACGAGAACTGGCACACGAGGGTCGCCCCGCCGGGCCAGTCCGCCCACATGACGGCGGTCGAGCCGGCGGGGCAGGAGATCGTCGTCGTGGTGCCGGCCGGCTGCTCGAACTCGTCGAGGCCGTCGGTGTACTCATCGGTGTAGCCCTCGCCCGCGATGAGCCGGGATGCCGTCCCCATCTGCGCGGCGGCGAGCGCGGCGCCGACGCCGAGGGAGGCGACGAGGGAGAGGACCGTAAGCCCCACCGGAAGGGCCCACGCGAGGGTGGTGGGTTTCATCCCACCCGGCGCTCCCGCGGCGGCCGGGGAGGCGGTTGCGGGCGTTGGTGCGGTCTGCTCCGTCGCAGGCCTGGCCTCGACAACGGCGGTCGGCTCCGCGACGGCCTCCGCCTCGACCGCCGGGGTGGCATCCGGCAGCGTCCCATAGTCCCGCAGCCATTGCACGAGGTCGGGGTAAACGTTGGGGTGCACGGCGATCTGCGCGCCGAGGTCGGGATGTTCGTGCGCGATCTCGGCGAGCCGCGCGGCCTCGGTCGACGCGTCGGCGAGGGCGGAGAGTGCGTCGTCGCGTTCGATCGGCATGGGCGGCCCCCATCGAATAGGCGGGATCGCGGGGCGCGCCCCCGCTCGGGTGAGGCCATCGTAGCGATCGGGTGGGGCGCTTCTCAGGGCTCCCCGGGGACTCCCGCAGCCCCGCCGGCTGCCCGGAGTCGCGGGAGTCAGGGTGCCGCGCCGCTAGGCTGATCGCCGTGACCGCCCGCGCCCTCAGCGTCCCGCCCGTGTGGCTGCTCGCCCTCGCCGGGGCGATCGTCGTCGGGGTCGTCGCGGGGGACGCCTTCCTCACCTGGCTGCCCGTCGTCGCCGCGGTCTGCGTGCTCGTGACCTTCGGCTTGCAGCTCGCGCTGAAGATCAAAGAGGGCCTCGTACTGCGCATCCTGGCCAGCATCGGGGGCGTCCTCGCCATCCTTCTCGTGGCGACGATCGTGCTGAGCCTGCTGCACCCCGATGCGCTGGGTAGGCTGATCTCATGATGCTCGCCCTGGAACTGTTCTTCATCGGGCTGCTCGGGCTGGCCGTGCTCGCGATCGGGTTCGTGTCGCTCGTCGTGCTCTACAACCTGTTCCGCGGCCAGCGCTAGTCGGACATGTTCGAGCTCGACGCCGCGCTGCCGGCGGAGATCGTCCCGCTGTCCTGGCTCCTCGGAGTCTGGGAGGGCAGCGGCGTGATCTCGTACAAGGTCGGCGAGGACGTGCGCGAACACGAGTTCGGGCAGCGGGTCGCGTTCACGCAGGACGGCGGCCCCTATGTGCAGTACTCGTGTTCGACGTGGCTCACCGACGCTCCGGAGGGTGAGCGCGCGCCCCTCTACTCGGAGCTGGGCTACTGGCGTCTCTCCCGACCGCTCGGGGATGCCGACGCCGGGCCCGGGATGCTCCCCGGCCGGGGGGAGCCGCGGTACACGACCGCGGAGTCGGTCGAGTCGCTGCGCAACGCCGCCGGCTCGTTCGACATCGAGGTGTCGATCCTCCAGCCCGGCGGGGTGAACGAGCTCTACCTCGGCACCGTCGCCGGCCCGCGCATCGACCTCGCGACGGATGCCGTCGTGCGCTCGGCGACCGCGAAGGAGTACGCCGCCGCGACCCGCCTCTACGGACTCGTCGACGACCACCTCCTGTGGGCGTGGGACATCGCCGCGCTCGGCCAGGAGCTGCGCACCCACGCCTCGGGACGGTTGGCGCGCGTTGACTGATCCCTTCACCTCGCGTCCCGGTGCCGTCGGCGAGCCGCCCCAGCACTACGGGTCGCCGCTCGGCGAGCAGCGCGACCTCGTCGCGGGCCGCGCGATCGTCGATCTCTCGGACCGGGATGTCGTCACCGTCTCCGGTCCCGACCGTCTGACCTGGCTCGACTCGCTGCTCTCGCAGAGCCTCGCGCGCCTCGCGCCGGGGGAGTCGGCCGAGGCCCTGTTGCTCGACCCGAGCGGTCGCATCGAATACGCCGCGCGCATCGTCGACGACGGCGAGACGGCGTGGCTGCTCATGGATGCCGGCACCGGCGCCGGACTCGCCGCGTTCCTCGACCGGATGCGCTTCATGTTGCGCGTCGAGGTGCTCGACCGCTCGGCCGAGTTCGCGACGATCGGCACCCTCGGCGACCCCGCGGCCCTCGTCCCCGGCGCCGTCGTCGTGTGGAACGACCCGTGGCGCGAGGTCGTCGCCGGCGGGCACCAGTACGCGACGGTGGCGGAGCATCCCGGGTCGTCGTGGACGTATGCCGAAGCGCTCGTGCCGCGGGATGCGCTCGCTGCGCTCGCCGACATCCCCGCAGCCGGGACGCTCGCCCTCGAGGCGCTGCGGATCGCCGCGTGGCGCCCGCGGGCCGCGACCGAGCTCGACGCGACGTCGATCCCGCACGAGTTCGACTGGATCCGCTCCGCCGTGCACCTCGCGAAGGGCTGCTACCGCGGGCAGGAGACGGTCGCGAAGGTGCACAACCTGGGGCATCCGCCGCGTCGGCTCGTGCTGTTGCACCTCGACGGGTCGGAGAACCTCGCGGTCGCCCCGGGCGACGAGGTGCGTACGGGCGAGAACGTCGCCGGCCGGGTGACCGCCGTCGCGACCCACCACGAACTCGGACCCATCGCCCTCGCGGTCGTGCGCCGCACCACCGACCCCGCCGCGACGCTCGAGGTCGCGACCGCCGAGGGTCCGGTCGCCGCCGCCCAGGAGGTCATCGTGCCGACGGATGCCGGCGCCGAGGCCGACGTGCCCCGCATCCCGCGTCTCGGCGCGGTGCGCCGCCCGGCACGCTGACCCGCGAAATGCCCTTTTCGGGGCATCTCGCGCGCGACGGGCGCAGAAGCGGGCATCTCGCGGGTCAACCCGGCGCGACACTCTCCCACGCGAGGGTGAGCTCGCCGAGGCGCCAGCGCGCGCGGGTGCCGAGCACGGGCCATCCGGCGTCGCGGAGGGAGGCCACGGTCGCCATCCAGCGCTGGCGCGGTCCGTGGACGCCGAGCGGCGCGTGCGTCGCCCACAGCCGGTCGAGCGTCGCGAGCAGGTCGTGGATGCGCTCGCCCGGCACGTTGCGGTGGATGAGCGCCTTCGGCAGCCGCTCGGCGACGATCGACGGCGCCCCGAGGTCGGCGAGGCGCAGCGAGATCGTGAAGGTCTCCGGCCCCTCGGGGCTCAGCCCCACCCAGGACGCGACGCGGCCGACCTCGTTGCACGTTCCTTCGACGAGCAGCCCGCCCGGCTGGAGGCGCGCGAGCATCGTCGCCCACGCCGCATCCACCTCCCGCTCCCCGTACTGCCGTAGCACGTTGAGCGCGCGGATGACGGCGGGGCGCCGACCGCCCGGCAGCGGCACCTCGAATCCGCCGAGGCGGAACTCGACGCCGTCCCGCGCCGCCGCGCTCGCGATCCGCACTCGCTCCGGATCGATCTCGATGCCGACGACGGCGGCGTCGGGTCGCACGGCGGCGAGCCGGTCGCGCAGCTCGAGGGTCGTCGTCGCCGACGCGCCGTAGCCGAGGTCGACGACGAGCGGGTCGGCGGCGCGGCGCAGCACGGGCTGCGCGGCGATCCAGCGGTCGATGCGGCGCAGCCGGTTCACGCCCGTCGTGCCGCGCGTGATGCGACCCTGGGGATGCTCCGTGCGCGCCACCCCTCGATTCTCGCGCGCGGGACGCGTGGCTAGGCTCGGGGTATGCCGACCCTCATCCTGCTGCGCCACGGGAACTCCGACTGGAACCAGAAGAACCTCTTCACCGGATGGGTCGACGTGCGGCTCTCCGAGCAGGGGGTCGCCGAGGCCAGGCGCGCGGGCGAACTGCTCGCCGAGTCGGGACTCAAGCCGACCGTGCTCTACACGAGCCTCCTCACCCGCGCGATCCAGACCGCGAACCTCGCCCTCGAGGTCGCCGACCGGCTGTGGATCCCGGTGAAGCGCTCGTGGCGGCTCAACGAGCGCCACTACGGGTCGCTCCAGGGCCTCGACAAGGCCGAGACCCTCGCCCAGTACGGCGAGGAGCAGTTCATGACCTGGCGCCGCTCGTTCGACGTGCCGCCGCCGCCGCTCGCCGACGACGCCGAGTGGTCGCAGGTCGGCGACGAGCGCTACGCCGACATCCCGGATGCCGAGCTGCCGCGCACCGAGAGCCTCAAGCTCGTGATCGACCGGATGCTGCCCTACTGGGAGTCGGACATCACGAAGGACCTCGCCGCGGGCGAGACGGTGCTCGTCACCGCGCACGGCAACTCGCTGCGCGCGCTCGTGAAGCACCTCGACGGCATCTCCGACGACGAGATCGCGGAACTCAACATCCCGACGGGCATCCCGCTCGTCTACGAGCTCGACGACGCGTTCCGCCCGACCGGGCCGTCGCGCTACCTCGACCCGGATGCCGCCGCCGCGGGAGCCGCCGCGGTCGCCGCGCAGGGCAAGAAGTAGCCCGGCGCCTCGGGGTCAGGGGAGCGGCTCGAGGAATCCCTCGATCGCGACCCGCGCCTCGTTGGGGCGGTTGAGCCACGGCGCGTGCCCGCCCGCCAGCACGACGCTGCGCGAGCCGGGGACGGCGTCGAGCGCCTCCGCCGCGCGCTCGGGCGTGAGGAACACGTCACGGTCGCCGAGCAGCGCGAACACGGGGATGCTCAGCGTCGCGAGCTCCGCGGCGGTGACGCGGGCCTCCGCGCGCACGCCCCACGTCGTCGCGAACGCGCGCGCGAGCACGGGCGCCGTGCGGCGGAACTCGGGTCGCAGCGACGCGAACCAGCCGAGGTCGACGAGTTCGCGAGGCCACGGCTGCACCGCGCCCGGGCCGAGCGTGAGGGCGCTGTTCTTCTCGTACTGCTCCCGGCTCACCGGCGCGAACACGAGGTTGCGCAGGCCGGGCACCGCCATGAGCTTGAAGCCGATCGGGAAGCGCATCCCGGGGAAGGCCGCGCCGGGCGCCCCGAGGATGGTGAGGCTCGCGATGCGCTCGGGGATGGCGAGCGCGGCGTAGAGCGCGAACTGGGCGCCCATCGAGTGCGCGACGACGTGGCCCTTCTCGATGCCCGCGTCGTCGAGCACCCCCTCGAGCCAGCGCACGGGGGCCGTGCGGAGGTCGGCGGCGTCCAGGTCGGCGTCCCCGGAGAGTCCGTGACCGGGCCAGTCGGGGGCGACGATGCGGCGGCCGCCGAACGCGGGGATGAGCGGCACGGCGGCGGCGGTCACCGCGGCCATCCCGTGCAGCAGCACGACCGGCAGTCGGTCGTCGCCCGGGATGTCGATGACGTGCAGCCGGGTCGGCTCGCCCGGCACGTCGACCATCCGCTCGGCGCGCGTCACCCCGTACTCCGCGAGGAAGCGCTCCTCGGCGGCGCGGTACTCGGCTTCGGGATCGGCGGGGAACTCACTCACCCCGCCAGCGTATTGGCGCCGGGAGGACTCAGTCCGCGGGCACCCAGTCGCCGGTGGCGAGGTAGCGCACCTTCTTCGCGATCGACACCGCGTGGTCGGCGAACCGCTCGTGGTAGCGGGAGGCGAGCGTGGCATCCACGGTGTCGACAGCCTCGCCCTTCCAGCTCTCGCCGAGCACGGTGTCGAAGACGGAGAGGTGGAGGGCGTCGACCTTGTCGTCCTCGTCGCGGATGACGTCGGCGAGCGCGGTGTCCTGGGTGCGCAGCAGCTCGGTGAGCATCCGTGCGATGTCCACGTCGAGCCGGCCCATCTCGACGAAGGTGGGGCGCAGCTTCTTCGGCACGACCTTCTCGGGGAAGCGGTAGCGCGCGAGCTGGGCGATGTGGGTCGACATGTCGCCCATCCGCTCGAGCGACGCGCTGATCCGCAGCGCGCTCACGACGATGCGCAGGTCGCGCGCGACCGGCTGCTGGCGGGCGAGGATCTGGATGGCGAGCTCGTCGAGTTCGTTCGCGGCCGCGTCGATGCGGTCGTCGTCCGCGATGACCTGCTCGGCGAGGGCGACGTGCGACTCGTTGAACGCCTGCGTCGCCTTGTCGATCGAGCCGGCGACGAGTTCGGCGATCTCGACCAGCCGGTCCTGCACCTCGCGCAGCTCCTGCTGGAATACCTCGCGCATCTGTCGCGTCCTCTCGTCCGGGCGGCGTCCGGGGCGCCCGCAGGCCACGGTGCCCCGCGCAGGTTAACGGACGGTGACGGTCGTCTGAACTCTGCGGGAGGAGCGGGGATCGCCCCGGTGTCCGCTCCGCGGTGCCGCCTAATCTAGTGCCATGGACCCCGCCTGGCTCGTGCCGGTCGCGATCGCATTCGGCTTCCTGCTCGGCGCGGGATCCGTCGCCGCGGTCGTCGCCGCGCACCGCCGGGGCCAGCGCGCCGTGTCGGTCGTGTCGCCGACGATCCCGGCCGGCGCCGACGAGGTGATCGACTCGCTCGAGTCGGCGGGCATCGTGCTCGACGCCTCCAACAACGTGCTCACGGCGTCGCCGCGGGCGGTCTCGTTCGGGCTCGTCTGGAATCACGCGCTCGTGCATCCCGAGCTCATCGCGCTCGTCGACCGGGTGCGCCGCGACGGCGAGGCGGTGTCCGACGAGCTCGTGCTCCCGCGCGGCCGGTTCGGGGAGGCGGGCCTGCGCCTCGCGGTGCGCGTCGCGCCGCTCGGCACGCGGTTCATCCTGCTGCTCGCCGACGACCGCACCGAGGCGCACCGGCTCGAGGAGGTGCGCCGCGACTTCGTGGCCAACGTGAGCCACGAGCTCAAGACCCCGATCGGCGCGGTCGGGCTCCTCGCCGAGGCGCTCGAGTCGGCGGCGGAGGAGCCGGACGAGGTGAAGCGCTTCGCGACGCGGCTCACGATCGAAGCCGACCGGCTCGCCCGCATCACGCAGGACCTCATCGAGCTCAGCCGCCTGCAGGCGGGCGACGCGCTGCGGGATGCCGGCGTCGTCGCCGTGGACGACGTCGTCGCGCAGGCGGTCGACCGCAATCGCGTCGCCGCGGAGAAGCACGGCATCGCCCTCGTCGTCGGCAAGCGCTCCCGCGCCGAGGTGTTCGGCGACGAGGCGCTGCTCGTGACGGCGCTCGACAACCTCGTCGCGAATGCGATCCAGTTCTCCCCCGACGACGCGCGCGTGGGCATCGGCGTCACCCGAGACGACGGCGCCGTCGAGATCGCGGTCACCGACCAGGGCGTCGGCATCCCGGAGGCGGAGCGCGACCGCGTGTTCGAGCGCTTCTTCCGGGTGGATTCCGCCCGCAGCCGCAACACCGGAGGGACGGGCCTCGGCCTCAGCATCGTGAAGCACATCGTCAACAACCACGGCGGCGACGTGCGCGTCTGGTCGCAGCACGGGCGCGGCTCGACGTTCACCATCCGGCTGCCCGAGGCGGTGCGCACCGCCGACGGCGCGCCCGCGCTCGCCCCCGCCGGGACGGGGGCCGGGTCGTGACCCGCATCCTCATCGTCGAAGACGAGGAGTCGATCGCCGAGCCGCTCGACTTCCTGCTGCGCCGCGAAGGCTACGAGACCGAGATCGCCGCCGACGGCCTCGCCGGGATCGCGGCGTTCGACCGCGGCGGCGCCGACCTCGTGCTGCTCGACCTCATGCTGCCGGGGCTGCCCGGCACCGAGGTGTGCCGCGAGTTGCGAGCCCGTTCGACCGTGCCGATCATCATGCTCACCGCGAAGGACAGCGAGGTCGACATCGTCGTCGGGCTCGAGCTCGGCGCCGACGACTACGTGACGAAGCCGTACAAGTCGCGCGAGCTGCTCGCCCGCATCCGCGCGGTGCTGCGCCGCCGGGGCGAGGAGTCCCCCGAGGAGACGGGCGTCGTCGAGGTCGGGGCGGTGCGGATGGATGTCGAGCGCCACGCCGTCTCCGTGCACGGCACGGAGGTCGCGATGCCGCTCAAGGAGTTCGAGCTGCTCGAACTGCTCATGCGCAACGCCGGGCGCGTGCTGACGCGCGGCCAGCTCATCGACCGCGTGTGGGGATCCGACTACTTCGGCGACACGAAGACGCTCGACGTGCACATCAAGCGCATCCGCTCGAAGATCGAGGACGATCCGTCGAGCCCCGCGCGGCTCGTCACCGTGCGGGGCCTCGGCTACCGCTTCGAGGCGTAGCCCGCGCGACCGCTACGGGGTCGGCGTGGGCGCCGGCGTCGCGCCCTCGCCGGGCGTCTCGGTCGGCGTCGGGGTGGGGGTCGGCGTGGGGACCAGGCCGCCGTACTCCGCGAGAGAGGCGTCGAGCACCGGGATGCTCACCTGCTTGCCGGGCTCGGAGCCGTACTGCACGTAGACGGTGAGGAGCGAGCCGGGCGCGGTGTCGATGCCGGGCAGGAAGACCTGGCCGTACGCGCCGGAGCCGAGGGTCACGGTCTGGCCGGCGGGGAGCGCGACCTGGATGTCCACCTTGTCGCCGTCGGAGACGTACTGGAGCAGGAGCTGGACGCTGCGGTCGCCCGAGTTGACGGCGGCGGCGGAGAGGTTGCCGTCCACGCCGTCCTCGGTGATGACGAGCGCGTTGAGCAGGCGCACGTCGCCGACGCTCACGCTGACGCCGTCGCTCGCGTCGTAGGGGTGCTGGGTCTGGGCCTCGGCGAACAGGCTGCAGCCGCCGAGCAGCGATGCGGCCAGGGCGACGGCGGCGATCGAGGCGCCGGTACGAAGTCTCACGAGCCCTCCAGGGCGGTTGTGGTCACAGTCCCCTCCAGCGTACCGGCGCCGTGAGGGGGCGGAGCACTAAGGACACCCTTAGCAGAGCGGTCGCGTGGTAGAATCATAGGTCTGCGGAAGGAACAACTCCATGCTCTTCGAGGTCGGCGAGACGGTCGTCTATCCCCACCACGGTGCCGCAACGATCACCGAGGTCAAGACACGCGTCATCAAGGGTGAGGAGAAGGTCTACCTCAAGCTGAACGTCACCCAGGGCGATCTGACCATCGAGGTCCCGGCGGACAACGTCGACCTCGTCGGTGTCCGTGACGTCATCGGCAAGGAAGGCCTCGACAAGGTCTTCGAGGTGCTGCGCGCCCCCTTCACGGAGGAGCCCACCAACTGGAGCCGCCGCTACAAGGCCAACCTCGAGAAGCTCGCCTCGGGCGACGTCATCAAGGTCTCCGAGGTCGTGCGCGACCTGTGGCGCCGCGACCAGGACCGCGGCCTGTCGGCCGGGGAGAAGCGGATGCTCGCCAAGGCCCGCCAGATCCTGATCTCCGAGCTCGCGCTCGCCGAGAAGACCGACGAGGAGAAGGCCTCGACGGTTCTCGACGAGGTCCTCGCCTCCTGAGTCCGGTTCCGGGCACCCCGCGTTGAGCGTCGCGGTCGTCGTCGTCGCCGCCGGGAGCGGCACGCGACTCGGCCTCGGCATCCCGAAGGCGTTCGCGCCGCTGCAGTCGTGGACGGTGCTCGACCACGCGCTGTCGCGCATCCCGCGGGACGCGCAGGTCGTCGTCGTCGCGCCCGCCGAAGAGCTCGACCGGGCCCGGCGGATCGTCGCGGCCCACGCCGGCGTCGCGGCCTCGGTCGTCGCGGGCGGTGCGACGCGGCAGCAGTCGGTCGCCGCGGGGCTCGCCGCGCTCGGCGACGACGTCGACGTCGTGCTCGTGCACGACGCGGCCCGCGCGCTCACGCCTCCCGTGGTCTTCGACCGCGTCGCCGCCGCCGTGCGCGCGACGGGCGGGGGCGTCATCCCGGTGCTCCCGGTCGCCGACACCATCAAGCGCGTCGCGGGGGAGTCGGTCGCCGAGACCGTGGACCGCAGCGAGCTCGTCGCCGTGCAGACGCCGCAGGGCTTCCCCCGCGCGGCCCTCGACGCCGCCTACGCGTCGGCGGCGGCCGACCACACCGACGACGCCGCGCTGTTCGCCGCCGCCGGGCATGCCGTTACGACCGTCCCGGGCGACGAGCGCGCGTTCAAGATCACGACCGCCGACGACCTGCACCGCGCCGCCCTCCTGCTCGGCCCCGACTGGGCGGTCGCGGGCGGTCGCGGCGGATCCGGCTACGACGTGCACGCCTACGACGCCGACCGGCCGCTGCGCCTCGGCGGGCTCGACTGGGTCGGCGAACCGGGACTCTCCGGCCACAGCGACGGGGATGCCGTCCTCCACGCGATCGTCGACGCCCTGCTGTCGGCCGCGGGCCTCGGCGACATCGGGTCGAACTTCGGCACCGACCGCCCCGAATACGCGGGGGCGGCGAGCGAGGTGTTCCTCGACGAGACGCTGCGCCGCATCCGGGATGCCGGCTACGCCGTCGTCAACGTCGCCGTGCAGATCGTCGGGCCGCACCCCAAGATCGGTCCGCGCCGTGCGGAGCTGGAGGCGCGGCTCGGCGCCCTCGTCGGCGCCCCCGTCTCGGTGAGCGCGACGACGTCGGATCGCCTCGGCTTCACGGGCGAGAAGGGCCTCGGCGCCCTCGCCACCGCGCTGCTCTCCTCCGCCGACTGAGAGCGTCCCCGGCGCGGATCGAGACCCGGCTAGAGGTCGCGCGTCATGAAGACCGAGAACGGGTTCTCCGGATAGTCGCCGAAAGCGCCGCACTCGACGAAGCCCTCGCTCGCGTAGAGCCGGCGCGCGGGGAGGAACGACTCGGGGCTCCCGGTCTCGAGCCAGAGCGTGCGCATCCCACGGGCGCGCGCCTCGTCGACGATGTGCCGCAGGATCGCCCGGCCGGCGCCGGTGCCGCGGTGGGCGTCGGCGACGCGCATCGACTTCAGCTCGCCGTTGGCGGCATCCATCGTCTTGAGCGCGCCGATGACGACGAGCTCGTCGCCGTCCCAGCCCGACCAGAACGTCACCTTCGGGTCGCGCAGCGCGTCGACGTCGAGGGCGAACACGTTCTCGGGCGGGCTGTCCTCGAACATCCCGGCGAGGTGGCGCGCGACGAGGGCGCGGGTGGCGTCTCCCGAGAGGTCGTCGACGCGGAACTCGAGCGGCATGGATTCAGGGTAGGGCGCAGGAAGCGGTCGGTAAGCTCGGCCGGTGAGCATCCGGCTGTACGACACGAAGGCGCAGGCCCTCGTCGACTTCACCCCGCGCGAGGCGGGGAAGGTCGGCATGTACGTCTGCGGCCCCACCGTGCAGTCGAGCCCGCACATCGGGCACCTGCGCAGCGCCCTCGCCTACGACCTGTGGCGGCGCTGGTTCACCTATCGCGGCTACGACGTCACGTTCGTGCGCAACGTCACCGACATCGACGACAAGGTGCTCGACAACGCGACCGAGCGCGAGCCCTGGTGGGCGGTCGCCTACCGGGTCGAACTCGAGTTCACGCGCGGCTACAACGCCCTCGGCATCCTGCCGCCGACGTACGAGCCGCGCGCCACCGCCTCCATCCCGGGCATGCAGGAGCACATCCAGCGCCTCATCGACGCCGGGCACGCCTACGTCGCCGACGACGGCACGGGCGACGTGTTCTTCTCGGTCGAGTCGTGGTCGTCGTACGGCGAGCTGACGAACCAGAAGCCCGCCGACATGGCCGCGAGCGCCGACGCCGAGACGCGCGGCAAGCGCGACCCCCGCGACTTCGCCCTGTGGAAGGGCACGAAGGCCGGCGAGCCCGAGTCGGCGTCGTGGAACTCGCCGTGGGGTCCCGGCCGACCGGGATGGCACATCGAGTGCTCCGCGATGTCGCGCCGCTACCTCGGCCCGGCCTTCGACATCCACGGCGGAGGGCTCGACCTGCGCTTCCCGCACCACGAGAACGAGCTGGCCCAGTCGACCGCGGCCGGGGACCCGTTCGCCACGCACTGGGTGCACAACGGGCTCGTCGTCGTCGAGGGTCAGAAGATGTCGAAGTCGCTCGGCAACTCGATCTACGCCTCCGAGTTCCTCGCCGCCGCGCGCCCCGCGGTCGTGCGCTACTACCTCGGCAGCGCCCACTACCGCTCGACCATCGACTACCACCCCGGCTCGCTCGTCGAGGCGGAGACCGCGTACGCGCGTATCGAGGGCTTCCTCGACCGCGCCGCCCGCGCCGTCGAGGCGACCCCGGAGGTCGAGCAGACCGGCACGGTCGCCGTGCCCGAGGCGTTCGCCGCGGCGATGGACGACGACCTCGGCGTGCCGCAGGCCCTCGCCGTCGTGCACGAGAGCGTGCGCCAGGGCAACGCCGCCCTCGACGCCGGCGACGTCGCCACCGCGGCGCGGCTGCGGGCGGAGATCACCGCGATGCTCGGCGTGCTGGGCCTCGACCCCGCCGACTGGGCGGATGAGGGCGGGACGGCGTCGGATGCCGTGCTCGCCGCGCTCGTCGAGAAGCTGCTGGGCGAGCGGGAGGCCGCACGCGCGGCCAAGGATTTCGCGGCGGCCGACCGGGTGCGTGACACCCTCGCCGCCGCCGGGGTGACCCTCGAGGACACCCCGACCGGCCCGAAGTGGAGCGTGTAGTCATGACCAAGCCCGGCCGCCCTGGAGCACGGGGCAAGAAGAAGGGACCCACGGTCGGCACCGGGGGTCATGGCCGCCGCGCCCTCGAAGGCAAGGGGCCGACCCCGAAGGCCGAGGACCGCAGCTGGCACGTCGCCGGCAAGCGCAAGGCGGCGAAGGAGCGGCTCGAGGCCGCGCGCGAGCGCCACGGCGCCGGGTCGAAGCCCGCCGCCCCCCGCGGCCGCGCCCCGAAGAAGGACGGCGACGCGGAGCTCGTGACCGGGCGCAACTCGGTCGTCGAGGCGCTGCGCGCGAAGGTCCCCGGCTCGACCCTCTACCTCGCGGCGCGCCTCGAGATGGACGACCGGGTCAAGGAGGCGATCTCGATCGCCGGCAAGCGCCAGATCCCGATCGTCGAGGTCATGCGCCCCGAACTCGACCGGATGTCGGGTCCCGACGCCGTGCACCAGGGCATCGCGCTCAAGGTGCCGCCGTACGAGTACCTGCACCCGCTCGAGCTGCTCGACCGCGTCGAGGCGCGTGGCGAGACCCCGCTCCTCGTCGCGCTCGACGGCGTGACCGACCCGCGCAACCTCGGCGCGATCGTGCGCTCCATCGCCGCGTTCGGCGGCCAGGGCGCGATCGTCCCGCAGCGGCGCAGCGTCGGGATGACGGCATCCGCCTGGAAGACGTCGGCGGGGGCCGCGGCGCGCATCCCCGTCGCGATGGCGGGCAACCTGACGACGACGCTCAAGGAGCTGAAGAACCGCGGGCTGTTCGTGCTCGGTCTCGACGGCGGCGGCGACGTGTCGCTGCCCGACCTGCAGCTCGCGACCGAGCCCGTCGTGCTCGTCGTCGGCAGCGAGGGCAAGGGCCTGTCGCGGCTCGTCACGGAGACGTGCGACGCGGTGGTGAGCATCCCGATCGAGTCGTCGACGGAGTCGCTCAACGCGGGGATCGCGGTGTCGGTGGCGCTCTACGAGGTCGCCCGCAAGCGCGCGCAGTAACCGCCTCGGAAGGTTTCCTGCTCAGTCGGTCAGGCGATCCATCGCCTGGAGCACGTCGACGGCGTTGCTGAGCGACGCGGGATCCGGCACCCCGGCACCGTCGGCCGCGGGCATCTCGCGGTGGTGCTGCCGCCGCCCGACGACGAACCACACGCCGCGCGCGGGCTCGGATCCGGCGTTGCGATACAGGTGCGGGCGCACCGAGTCGAACTGGAGCGAGTCGCCCGGCCCGAGCACGAAGGTGTCGAAGTCGAGCTGGAGGGTCAGCTCGCCTTCGAGGATGAACGCGTACTCGATGCCCGAGTGGCGCATGAGCCGGCCCTCGATCGAACTCGACGCCCCGGGCGCGTAGGTGACGAGCAGCGCGTCGGCCGGCCCGCCCTCGCCCATCGCCAGGCGCTCCCAGCGCACGCCGTTCTCCATCTCGAGCACGGCGTGCTCGCCGCGGCGGCCGATCTCGGGCGCGCCCGCCTCCCGCGGCGTGCGGGCGGGATCGCGGCGCGGCGCGGAGGGGACCTCGACGTCGAGCAGGTCGTCCATCGACAGCCCGAGGTGGCTCACCATCGCGTAGAGCGTGGACACCGACGGCTGGGTCTTGCCCGTCTCGACCTGCGAGACGAGCGAGGGGGAGACGCCGACGGCCTGGGCGACGCTGCGCAGGCTGAGTCCCTGCGCGAGCCGCGCGTCACGGAGACGGGCGCCGATGTGCGTCGCCAAGCTGCCTCCGTCGTCGTCGACCGGTCGTGACGGAACGTGAAGCTTGAGCGAACACATTCCGCCGGGATGCCCTGAGACTAGCGGAGACTTCGCGGCTTGACGAGAAAGCGGTTCAGCAATGCTGAACGTGCCCGGTCAGTCGGAGAGGCCGAACCGCGCGTGCAGGCGCTTGAGCGGCGCGGGCGCCCACCACATGATGCGGCGTTGCCAGGTCATGAGCGCCGGCACGAGCAGGCAGCGCACGATCGTCGCATCCAGCAGCACGGCGACCGCGAGGGCGACCCCGAGCTGCTTGATGACCATGAAGTCCCCGGTCGCGAACCCCGCGAACACGACGATGATGATGAGCGCCGCCGACGTGATGATCCGGCCCGAGCGCTGGAGCCCGAGCGCGATCGCCTCCGCTGCGCCGGCGCCGGCATCCGCGTGCTCCGTGATGCGCGACAGGATGAACATCTCGTAGTCCATCGCGAGGCCGAAGCCGAAGATGAACGTCAGCACGAGCACGAGCACGTCGACGCCGTGCACGTCGGCGGGGTCGAAGCCCATGAGCCCGGCGAAGTTGCCCTCCTGGAAGCCCCACACGAGGACGCCGATGCTCGCGCCGAGCGAGAGCGCGCTCGCCACGAGCGCCTTGAGCGGGATGACGAGCGACCCCGTCATGAGGAACAGCAGCACCACGGTGCCCGCGACGATCACGAGGATCGCCCAGCCCGAATCCCGCACGAGGGAGTCGGTGAGGTCGACCGTGCGCGCGTCGAGTCCGGTGACCCAGGCCTCGCCGACGCCCGGGACGTCGTCGCGCGCCGCCCGGATCTCGCGGACGACGCCGGGGCCCTCGCGCGGGTCGTCGAGGTGCACGACGGCGCGCCAGCCGTCGCCCGACGGCCGCGGGTCGGCGACCTCGACGACGTGCGCGAGCGAGGCGACCTCGGCGGCCCAGGCATCCGCATCCGCCTCCGTCGCGGTCACGAGCGCGACCCGCGGGGTCGCGGCGGCGGGGAACTCGTCGCGCAGCGTGGCGAGGAACGTGTACTGGTCGGAGGCCGGCGGCACGGAGTCGACGCCGGTGCTCGACAGGCGAAGTCCCGCGAGCGGGGTGCCGAGCGCGACGAGCACGAGCGCCGTCGCGATCGACCAGAGGGCCGGGTGCCGCTGTACCGTCCGGGTGAGCCGAGAGAAGAACCCCTCCGCCGGGGCGACGTCGCCGAAACGGTCGAGCACGCGCCCGACTCCCGGGATGCGGGTGAGTACGCCGGGCCGCACGAGCCGTTCGCCGAACCGCCCGAGCAGCGCGGGCACGAGGGTGAGCGCCGACGCGATCGCGATGAGCGTGACCGAGATCGCCCCGAGCCCGGTGGCCCGGATGAGGTGAGGCTCGAACGCGAGGAACCCGGCCGAGGCGATGAGGAAGGTCACGCCCGAGAACGCGACCGTGCGGCCCGCGCTGCCGGAGGTGCGCTCGATCGCGCCGAGCCGGAACTCGAGCGACCCCGTGTCGGCGCCGTCGGCCCGGCGGTACTCCTCGCGGAAGCGCGACACCATGAGCAGCCCGTAGTCGATCGAGAGGCCGAGGCCGACCGCGGTGACGACGTTGATGATCGTCGTGTCGACATCCGTCACGTGGGTGAACCCGAACAGGATGCCGAGGCCGCCGCCGATCGCCGCGCCGGCTCCGACGAGCGGGATGCCCGCGGCGAGCAGCCCGCCGAAGACGACGAGCATCACCAGGAGCGCGATCGGCAGTGCGACCGCCTCGCCGCGCGCGAGGTCGTCGCGCAGCACCCGGATGAGCGACCCCACCACGAGGCTCGAGCCGCCGAGTTCGACGGTCGCGCCGGGGAAGGCCTCGCGGTACTCGGCGCGCGCCTCCTCCAGCGCCTCCCGGACGCGCGCGACGGCGGTGGCATCCGGGGCCTCGTCGCCCGAGCCCTCGACGACCGCGGCGAGCAGGAATCCGTCCCCGTCGGCGGCGAGGAGGTCGGCGATGCGCGGGTCGGGGGAGCCGTCGGGCAGCGGCGGCACCCCGAACGGCGCGGCGAGGGAGGCGTCGTCGCCGATCTCCTGCGCGAGGGCGAGCGCCGGCTCGGCGGCGCGCGGGTCGGCGGGGTCGACGCCGTGCACGAGCAGCGTGAAGCCCTCGCGCGCCGGTCCGTCGCCGGAGAGGAGCGCGTCGGCCCGGCGGGACTCCCCGTCGACGCTCGGGCCCGAACTGACGAGGCGGTCGAAGAGCGTCTCGCCGGTCACGCCGCCGATCGCCGTGCCGAGGGCGACGACGAGCAGCACCATCCACGCCGCGATCGTGACGACGGGATGCCGGGCCGAGCTGCGGCCGAGTCGGGCGAGGAGTCCGGGGCGGGGGGCGGGCGGGTTCATCTCTCCGGGGACTCTATCCGGCGGCCGAGGACCGCTCACTACAGTGAGAGGCATGGTGGCACGGCAGGCCCGCGGCCTCGCGCGCATGGAGCAGATCCTGGATGCCGCTGCCGCGGTGGTCGCCGAGCAGGGCGATGCCGCGCTCACGATGACCGCGGTCTCCCGTCGCGCCGGGATCTCGCCCGGGTCGCTCTACCAGTTCTATCCGGGCAAGCGGGAACTGCTCGAGGCGCTCGCCGAACGCTACGCCGCCTCCCTCGGCGAAGGCCTGCCGATCGCGATGGATGCCGCCGCCGTGCGCGCCGCCGGGCTGTCCGAGCTGCTCGACCGCACGCTCGACCCCTTCCTCGACTTCACGCTCGCCAACCCCGGGTTCCGCGCGCTGTTCACCCGCCTCGACACCGGACCCGGCGCGTGGGCGTCGCTCGCCCCCATCCACGACGTCGTCGAGCAACGCCTGCTCGTGCTGTTCTCCCTGCGCGCCCCGCGTCTCGACCCGGCGCGCGCCCGGCGCATCGCGATCGTCGGCGTGCGCATCGTGAAGGGCGTGCTGCCCGCGGTCGCCGCGGCGCGCGGCGAGGAACGCGAGGCCGTGCGGCGCGAACTCAAGGAGGCGCTGCTGCGCTACCTCGGCCCCTACGACGAGGCCGGCTGAGGCGTCCCGCGGGGTGCTCAGACCTTGTCGCGCCAGTCGACGACCGAGATCGGCTCGGTGATCGTGCCGATCGCCCCCGTCGGCGGACCCATGACGGTCATCTCGTCGCGGCGGTGCCGCAGGACGTTCTCGATGTAGGAGGTGAGCGCCTCCGCGAGCGGGACGCTGCGCTTCTCCTCCTGCGACCGGTACCAGCGGTGCTCGAGCAGCTGGTGGAACATCTCGGCCGGCTCGAGCTTGCCGCGCAGGTCGCGGGGGATCGCACGCACGACGGGCTCGAACACCGTCGCGAGCCATTCGTGCGCGACGACCTCCTCGTCCCGGTTCGCGCGGTCGCCCGCCATCCGGTACGCGTCGAGGTCGTTGAGCAGCCGACGGGCCTGGTTCTCGCCCGCGTCGAGTCCGGTGAGCCGCAGCAGGCGGCGGGAGTGGTGGCCGGCATCCACGACCTTCGGCTGGATGCGCACCCGCGCACCCGACTCGTCGCGCGTGATCGCGAGCTCCTCGATGTCAAAGCCGAGGTCGTTGAGGCGCTCGACCCGCCGGGCGATGCGCCAGCGCTCGCTCTCCGGGAACGACTCGGACGCCGTCAGCTCGGTCCACAGCTCGCGATAGGAGGCGACGATGCGGTCGGCGACGAGCACCGGATCGACCTCCTCGTCGAGTTTGCCGCCGGCCTGGAGGTCGAGCAGCTCGCCGGCGATGTTGACGCGGCCGATCTCGAGGTCCTGCTCGCGCTGCCCCGCGCTCAGCTCGGCGTCGTGCAGGGTGCCGGTCTCGGCATCCACGAGGTAGGCGGCGAAGGCGCCGGCATCCCGGCGGAACAGGGTGTTCGACAGCGACACGTCGCCCCAGAAGAACCCGGCGAGGTGGAGGCGGGCGAGCAGCACCGCGAGGGCGTCGACGAGTCGCGTCGCCGTGTCGGGGCGCAGTGACTGCGAGAACACCGCGCGATAGGGGAGCGAGAAGCGCAGGTGGCGGGTGACGAGCACGGGCGCGAGCACCTCGCCGTCGGCGGAGACGCGGCCGGTGATGACGGCGACCGGCTCGACGCACGGCAGGTCGAGGCGGTTGAGGGCGCGCAGCAGGTCGTACTCGTGCCGCGCGAGCTCCTCGGTGGTCTCCTTGACGGCGAGCACGTGGTCGCCGAACCGCACGAAGCGCACGAGGTGGCGGGAGATGCCCTTCGGCAGCGCCGCGATGTGCTCGTCGGGCCACAGCTCGAGCGGCAGGTTCCAGGGCAGGTCGAGCAGCGCCGGGTCGGGCACGGCGGAGGTGATCGAGAGCGCGGACGGCACGCCGACAGCCTAGGACGCACGGCTCCCCGCGGCCGAGGTCAGTCGGCGCACAGGACGCGCAGGCGCTCCCCGAGCTCGTCGCGGATCTCGGCGGTGTCGGCGCCGTCGCGCAGCCGCTCGGCGAGGCGGCGGATGTCGGCGTCGCCCACCGTCTGCGCGATGAGGGCCGCGATCGCCTGGGCGGCCTTGCCGCCGGCGACGATGATGTTGATGCCCGCTTCGCCGATCGCGCACGCCGCGTCGGCGGCGTACGCCATCGGCGCCTCGCCGGTCGAGGTCGGCGTCGGCTCCGGCGCGGGCGGAGCCGCGGTGACGGTCACGGTGACGGTCGGGGCCGGGGCCGGCGTGGAGCACGCGGCGACGGAGAACAGGGCGAGGAGCGCGACGAGAGCGGAGGTCGCGCGACGGGTCGGGTGGTGCATGACTCCATCGTCCCCGACGCCGCCGACGCCCCGTGTCCGGATTCGTCCGAGAATGCGGCGTCGGCATCCCGATCCTGCGAGCGTGGGCGCTCGTGGGAGAGTTCATCGACGATCTGCGATCCATCACGGCGCGTGACCGCGAGTGGTACGCGCCGCTACGCGAGCTGTCCGCCGAGGAGGTGGCCGCCGGGCTGATGACCGGCACCGTGGTCAACGCCTGGGACGGCGACGGCGGGCCGCTGCGCATCCCCGTCGACGAGGAGGTCTCGGGCGCCTTCCTCGACACCCCGGTGCCGACGGCGCGCGTCGACGCGCAGCTGCTCGCCGACGTCCTGCGCGCGTTCTCCGGCGGAGAGGGGGCGGATGCCCGCGGCTTGCGTCTGCACCAGGTCGTCATCGTCGGCACCGTGTTCCCGGGCGGGCGAGGCAGTCTCAACCTCAACTCCCTCGACGTGCCGTTCGCGATCGGCTTCACGGGGTGCGTCTTCGTCGGCGGGCTGTGGGCGATGCGGGTGAACATCCGGCGGCTGTCGTTCGACACGTGCGCCTTTCTCGAGGCGCGTACGGGGATCGTGCTCGACGAGAGCCGCATCCCGGACGGCATCGGCTTCTTCCACGTGGAGGGCCTCACCCAGTTCATGGCGACCGACTCGCAGATCGGCACCCTGCGGCTCAGCGCCGACGACCTCGATCTCCCCGACGACCCCACGACGTTCCGCACGGTGCTCGCGGGGACGACGATCGGCACCCTCTACGTCGACGGCGAGGACGAGCCGGTCGACGTGCTGCCCGCGGGGTCGTGCGAGGGGTTCACGGTCGAGCGCATCGTGATGGCGGGCACCGAGGAGCGTCGCTCCGACCACCTCTGGAAGGCCGACTGGATGGCGGCCTGGCTCTCGAGCGGTCGCCCGCCGCGCTTCCCGCTCGGGTCCTGGAGGGAACGCAAGCCCGAACCCCACGCGCGGTCCGCGTGGGATTCGATCGCGACCGCGATGTCGCGCGCCGGGTACGAGTCCGCCCGCGGCGCGCGCTACATCGACCAGGGAACGCGGCTGCGCCTCCTCGGAGAGCGGCATCGCGACTCCAAGCTCCGCTTCCTGCCGCGCGTCGTGCGCTGGCTGAGTCTCGACGTCTCGACGGCCTACTTCTCGCAGAACCTCCGCGCCCTCGGCTGGCTTGTCGTGTGCTGGCTCGTCGTCGCCGTGCTCGCGTGGGTCAACATCCGCGACCTGTGGCGTCCGACCGATGCCGCGGGACTCGCGGCGCCCGCGGGTCCGCTCGAGGCGGGCGTCGACGGCGTGGGGTGGGCGCTGACCTACGGCCTCGACCTCGTGGTCTCGCCGCTCGACCTCGGCTTCGACGCCGTCTGGCCGACCTCGATCGGGCTGCTGTCGGCGTTCGCCGCCGTGAAGCTGGTGAGTCTCGCGCTCTTCGGCTTGTTCGTCTTCGGTCTCACGAGCGTGCTCGAGCGCGCCGGTCGTCGCGCGTAGTCGACGCGTCGCGCCGTGCGGAACGGGCCGAACTCGAGTCCGCGCGGCGTGCCGAGGCCGAAGCGCAGCACGGCGACCGCGACGCCGAGAGCGACGGCGCCGGAGAGCACCTTGTCGGTGAGCGAGAGCGCGAGGTTGGTGCTCGTGACGGCGCCCCACAGGCCCGCGCCGATCTGGGTCAGCGCGGGGACGAGCACGTCTTGCGCGGGGTGCCCCCACAGTCCGCCGAAGACGACGACGAGGATGGGCACGGCGACGAACGAGCACGCGACCCCCGCGAGGAGACACAGCACGAAGAAGCGGAAGAGGGAGCGCCCGAAGCCCCACGACCGCACGCCGTAGCCCCAGACGAGCGCGCCGGCGATGTTGACCAGCGAGAACCACATCCCGGCGAAGTCGCCGTCGAACCAGGCCGCGAGCGCGTGGTAGATCACGGCGGCGGCGACGGCGGCCCACGGTCCGAGCAGCACCGCCGCGGTCGCGGTGCCCGTCATGTCGAAGTAGAGGGGCAGCCGCACGGCGGCGACGAACTGCCCGCCGATGAGATTGACGCCGACGCACGCGACGACGAGGAGGGCGATGAACGCGGGATTGCGCAGCAGGTCCGGGCGCGTCTCCAGGGCCGGCGCCTCGAGCGCCGCGGCCGTGCGCTCGGCGAGGCGCGCGTCGAGCGAGCGCTGGCGCCAGCGGCGCGCGGTCACCTCGTCGGCGCCGAGGGCGAGCACGATCTCGAAGACGAGGTCGGCGTTGACCCGCCGGCGACCGGGGCGGAAGACGTCGTACACCGTCGATCGCGCGAGCTGGGCGGCCGCGGGCGTCGTGCCGCGTCCGAGCCGGCGCTCGACGATGCGGGCCGTGATGTCGCCGTACGACGCCCCGCCCGTCGAGATCCGGAGTTGTTCCAGGTCCCGGGCGAGGGTGTCGAATGCGCTCGGGTGCGCATCCATGAGCATCCCTCCCGTCGTCAGCCTAGCAACGAGCTGGGAGGTCCCTGAGCGACGTCAGAGTCCGGCGAGCGACCGCACGAGGTCGAGGTTCGCCGGCGACGGCTCGAGTTCGTGCTCCTCGATTCGGCGGGCGACCTCGGTGAGCGCGGCGTTGACGGGCGTCGCGATCCCCGTCGCGGCGCCCTCGAGCGCGACGTGGCCATTGAGGTCCCCGGCCTCGCTGCGGCGACCCTTGCGCCAGTCCTGGAGCACCGTCGTCGTCGCCCCGGGGCGCACGAACCCGGAGTAGAGCTTGTCGAGCATCGTCTCGACGACCGTCGACCGATCGGCGATCTCCTCCGGCGTGAGCCCGAAGATCGGCAGCACGGGATGACCGAGCGCCGCGCCGACGTCGAGCGCCTCCTGGCCGGCGCGCACCATGAGGTCGCGCATGCCCGGCACGTCGATCGCGTCGAGCATCGGCATCCCGAGCGCCGCGGTCGAGACGAGCACGCTCGCGTTGCTGACGAGCTTCATCCACTTCGCGGCGAGGATGTCGTCGAACAGGGCGACGGTGCCGGCGTCGCCGAGCAGGTCGGCCACGTCGCTCTCGCGGCCGGCCGTGGCGGGGGAGAGCGAGCCGACGGCGAACCACGAGCGGTCGCGCGGCGTGTGCCGGTGGATGATGCCCGGCTCGTACATCGTCGACGACACCTCGATGACGCAGCCCAGGGTGCGCGCCTCGCCCGCGACGTCGGCGACGGTGGCGGCGGTCATCCCGTTCTGCACGCCCACCATGAGCCCGTCGTCGGCGAGCAGCGGGCGGATGAGTTCGGCGGCCCAGCGGGTGTCGTACGCCTTCACCAGCAGCAGGACGACGTCGAAGCGCCCGCGCAGCTCGGCCACCTCGCACAGGTGGTGGATGCGCGCCTCGGTGGTCTCCACCTCGGTGCCGCCGTCGGGCAGCTGCATCTCGACGCGGATCCCCTCGGCCCGCATCGCCTCGACGTGGGCGGGCCACTGCTCGATGAGCGTCACGTCGCGCCCGGCCCGCACGAGGTCGGCGCCGACCGCCGCTCCGTTGGCTCCGGCGCCCACGACCGCGATTCTCGGTGTCACGGCGGTGAGCCTAGCCCATCGTTCAAGTCCGGTGAACGTGCGTGCACCCAGACGCGAAGAATCCGGGGATGTCGGCGGTCCCATCTTGTGAGCGACGGCCCGGGCGTATAGCCTCACTGAACAAGCCGCGCCCGAGCGACGTCGCTCGCGACAGGCGGATCCACTCAACGTCGACTGGAGACCCCACCCATGACCGAGAAGCAAACCCGCGCGCCCCACGCCGACGAATTCGTCGCCGGGCGGCCGATCGTGTTCCGGAACGCCACCGTCATCACGGTCGACACCCCCGGCACCCTCGAGAACGCCGACGTCCTCATCACCGGCGACACCATCACCGCCGTCGGGCCGAAGCTCGAGGTCCCCGCCGACGCGCTCGAGATCGACGCGACCGGCGGCATCATCACGCCCGGCTTCATCGACACCCACCGCCACATGTGGCAGACCAACCTGCGCGGCTACGGCGGCGACTGGGCGCTCAGCCAGTACTTCGTCTTCTACTACCTCGAGCACGGCTTCGCCTTCCGCCCCGAAGACATCTACGCGGGCAACCTGCTGAGCGCGCTCGAGTCGGTCGACACCGGTGTCACCACGACGCTCGACTGGTCGCACGGCCTGCGCTCGCTCGACCACGGCGAGGCCGCGCTCCAGGCGCTCAAGGACATCCCCGGCCGCTTCGTGTTCGCCTACGGCAACCACATGGGAAGCCCGAACGACTGGGCGACCGACCCGGCGTTCAAGAAGTTCCTCTCCGACAACATCGGCAAGCACGAGCTCATCGACTTCGAGATCGCGTTCGACGTCACCGGCGCCCCCGAGTTCCCCGAGGAGGGCGGCTTCAAGACCGCGCGCGAGTTCGACCTGCGGGTCACCACGCACGCCGGCGTGTGGGGGGCGACGACCGACGCCTCCATCGACCAGATGTGGGACGCGGGCTACATGGACGACAAGGTCACCTACGTCCACGCGACGAGCCTCGGCGAGAGCAGCTACCAGAAGATCGCCGCCTCGGGCGGAACCGTCTCGGTCGCGACCGAGAGCGAGCAGAGCGCCGGTCAGGGCTACCCCTCGACCTGGACGATCCGCAAGCACGGCATCCCGGCCTCGCTCTCGATGGACACGAGCGTGTGGTGGAGCGCCGACTTCTTCAGCGCGATGCGCGCCACGCTCTCCGCCGACCGCTCGCGCGACCACCTCGAGGCGCACGCCAAGAACGAGACGATCGTCGCCAACCGCCTCACCGCGGGCGACGTGCTGCGCATGGCGACCATGGGCGGCGCGAAGTCGATCGGCCGCGAGCACGACCTCGGCTCGATCACGCCCGGCAAGAAGGCCGACCTGCTGCTCATCAAGAACGACGAGTCGCCGGCGATGACGCCGATCGTCTACCCGGAGGCGCACGTCGTCTACCAGGCGGGCACGGCGGACATCCACACGGTCGTCGTCAACGGCAAGGTCGTGAAGTACGAGGGCAAGCGCATCGGCCTGCCGCTCAAGCCGATCGCCGACAAGGTCGCGGCCTCGGTCGAGCACGTGCGCAGCCAGCTCGGCCCCGACGCCTGGAAGGCCGGGATGCACCCGGAGATCCAGCGCGACGAGCCGATCCCGAACCCGTACAGCTACACCGACGGCGGTGCCGCGCACGTCCAGGCGGAGTCTTGATCCTCCACCTCGCCGTCTTCACCTGGAAGGCGGAGGTGACGCCGGCCGACGTGGCCGAGCTCACCTCCGCCCTCCGGGGCATGGCCGCCGGCATCCCCGAACTCGTCGCGTACGAGTGCGGGGAGAACCTGCGGCTGCGCCCCGGCGGGGCCGACTACGCGGTGGCCGCGATCGTCGCCGACCAGGCGGGGCTCGACGCCTACCTGGATTCGCCCGCGCACCACGAGGTCTACGAGAAGCACTTGGGGAGGATGCTCGAGTCGCGGATGGCGGCGCAGCTCCCCGTTCCGGAGGACGCCCACCTGTGAGCCAGTACCCCGCCTCGGTCTACCGGGGCCCGAACGACATCGTCTTCGAGCAGCGCGACGTCCCCGAGCCCGGCCCGGGCGAGGTGCTCGTGCGCGTCGGCGTCTGCGGCATCTGCGGATCCGACGCGACCGAGTTCTCGCGCGGCCCCGTGCTCGCGCGGCCGCCGATGGTGCTCGGGCACGAGTTCGCCGGAACCGTCGAGAAGGCCGGCCCCGGCGTCTCGCTGGCTCCGGGCGCGACGGTCGTGGCGGGGGCGGGCATCGCGTGCGGCGAGTGCCGCATGTGCCGCGCGGGGCGCACCAACCTGTGCACGTCGTACTCGACGCTCGGGCTCCAGCACGACGGGGGCCTGCAGGGCTTCGTCGTCGCGCCCGAGTCGACCCTCCTCGACGTGAGCGACTCGGGACTGTCGATGGACACCCTCGGGCTCACCCAGCCGATGTCGATCGCCGTGCACACCGTGCGCCGCAGCGGGCTGAAGGCGGGCCAGGATGCCGTCATCGTCGGCGTCGGCGGGATCGGCTCGTTCATCACGGTCGCCGCCTCCGCGGTGGGCGCCCGGGTGCTCGTCGTCGACCGCGACCCGGAGCGGCTGGCGCTCGCAATGGACCTCGGGGCGCACGCCTCCCTCGTCGCGGGGGAGGCCTCCCTGCCCGACCGGCTCGCCGAACTGGGCATGGAGCCCGACGTCTTCTTCGAGGTGAGCGGCAGCCGGCCCGGCATCGACTCGGTCTTCGAGGCGGCCCGCCCGGGAGCGACGATCGTGCCGGTCGGCATCCAGAAGGCGCCCATCGAGGTGCTCTTCTCGGAGTGGACGATGCGCGAGTACACGATCGCCGGCACCGTCGCCCACGTCATGGGCGCCGATCTGCCCGAAGCCGTGCGACTGCTCGGCACGCGCCCCGACTGGAGCGACGTCGCGGGGGAGATCATCCCGCTCTCCGCGCTCGTCACCGACGGGATCGCGCCGCTCGTCGACGGGTCGGCGCACCAGATCAAGACCCTCATCGACCCGTGGGCGACGCAGGCGCGGCCCGCGGTGCACGGGCGCGCGGGCTAGATGTAGTGCCCAGGGACGTTGTTTGATCTGGTTGCCGTGACGTGGCGAGAACCTCCGGGCCAGAGTGGAGCTGCTTAGTTCCCGCGCTCTGGACCCAGGAGGTTCTCGTGTCTCACGGTAATGC
>Ga0182746_1000223_pt1 | contig 96973 bp, 82 predicted proteins | sample eDN3rd30CBELigOP_FD_128881 | JGI IMG/M metagenome (GOLD analysis project Ga0182746, IMG submission 128881) | Enriched Organic Plus compost microbial communities from Emeryville, California, USA - eDNA 3rd pass 30_C BE-Lig OP (version 2) (version 2) ...
CCATTCCGAACAGAGCAGTTAAGCCCGCCAGAGCCGATGGTATTGCCGTAACAGGCGTGAGAGTAGGTCGGTGCCTTATTTCATTTGTTGCTTACAGCGGCCCTGCAGATAGATACTGCAGGGCCGTTCTTGTTTGTATGTGCTATGGCACCATGGTATCCGGCCGCACCAGCGAAAACAAGGACACACCATAAAATACTCAACACTAATTCCTATCTTTAATCCGTAAATAGTGTGTGCTCTCTAAAATGTTATAAATTGATTAACCTAAAAAAACAATATCCTTTTTTTAGTTAATCTCCTGTCGCAATATCTACCCTTTTCTCTATCTACCTGTTAAGCAATAAGATTTTTACAAATACTTTGTATTAATAATTATATCTTGTAGACTTTTAGTTATCTACAGATTGTAAACATGAGCAGGAGAATTGTATTTTTTTTATCGGCATTAGGCTTGATTATCGTTGGTTTGGTTTCTTATCGGCTATACAAAGATAATGAAGGAAAAAAAGCAGAAGCAAATGCCGGTAGAACAAGAGGTGGGGCTACTGTGTATGCACAGGTGGTGGAAGGTAAAACTTTCTCGGATTTTTTGTCGTTGACCGGAACTATAGAACCTAATGAGATTGTTGACCTTCGTTCCGAAATCTCCGGTATAGTAGAATCTATCCATTTTTCGGAGGGATCTGCAGTTAGCTCAGGACAGGTTTTACTTAGGATCAATGATGCTGAATTGAGAGCACAACTTTCTCAAGTACAGACCCGGAATGCCTTAGCTTCTGAAAACGAACGTCGGGCGAAGCTATTATTGGAAAAAGAAGCTATTAGCCAAGAGGAATACGATATGACCAATGCGGAATACAAGAGTACGCAATCTCAAATTCAGCTGTTAGAGGCTCAATTGAGCAAAACCGTATTGAAAGCACCGTTTTCCGGTACTATCGGCTTGCGTAAGATTTCCAAGGGCAGCTATATCACACCGACTACCGAAATTGCTCAGGTCGTCAATACAAACAAATTGAAAATCAGTTTTTCGATTCCTGAAAGGTACGCCAATAAAGTAAAGATCAACAATACGGTACATTTTTCTTTTCAAGGGGATACACTTCAGTATGTAGCCAGGGTATATGCTACCGAGCCTATTGTCGAGGCGACTACCCGCACGTTGGGTGTACGTGCCATTGTCGATAATACAGACAATAAACTTGTGCCGGGTACATTTGCGAATATTGTTTTTCCTTTAGAAACGATACAGCAAGCTATTTTGATTCCAACAGAGGCTTTGATACCTGTACAGAATGGAAAGAAAGTGTTTGTGCTGAAAAATGGTAAAGCAAAGGAAATATCCGTGACCTCAGGAGCTAGAACGGAAGAGGCCGTTTTGATAACGAAAGGCCTACATGTGGGGGATACGGTTTTGACTTCGGGAGTCATGTCCTTACGTGACGGAAGCAATGTCAAGGTTTCATTACGTTAATATTTTAGTCTATGAGTTTATCTACGCTGAGTATCAAACGGCCGGTATTGGCTATCGTCATGAACTTGATGCTGATATTGTTTGGAGTAATCGGATATACTTTTCTGGGGGTGAGGGAGTTCCCTTCTATCGATCCTGCTCAGATATCCGTACGTACAAGTTATACGGGAGCGAATGCAGAGATTATAGAATCTCAGATTACAGAACCATTGGAAAAATCCATTAATTCCATTGATGGTATACGGAATATTTCTTCGTCAAGTAATCAGGGAAGCAGCAATATCACGATAGAGTTTAATTTAGGGAAAAATCTCGAAGAAGCAGCCAATGATGTGAGGGACAAAGTCTCACAGGCGCTACGCAATCTACCCCAAGATATTGATGCACCACCTGTCGTATCCAAGGCGGATGCTGATTCTGAACCGATTATTACGATGACTGTTCAGAGTTCGACCAGAAATGTACTGGAACTTTCGGACTATGGGGAAAATGTGATTGCACAACGATTACAGACTATTCCGGGCGTGAGTTCGATCCAAATATGGGGACAACGGAAATATGCCATGCGTCTATGGATTGATCCAGTGAAGCTAGCTTCATATGGTCTCACGATTCTAGATGTAAGATCAGCATTGAATGCGCAAAATGTCGAATTGCCTTCGGGTAAGCTGACAGGGGCAAATACGGAGCTGACAGTAAAGACAATTGGAAACCTGGAGTCGGAGGAACAGTTCAACAACATCATTATCCGAACGGAAGGAGAGAAAATCGTTCGGCTCAAGGATGTAGGAACAGCTGCATTAGAGGCTGAAAATTTTGAAACAAAAATGTCCGACTCGGGCTATCCAATGATTGCACTGTCAATCATACCTCAGCCGGGTACAAACTACCTGGAAATTGCAAAAGAGTTTTATAAAGAATATGAGCGTCTGGAAAATGATCTTCCGGAAGGATTTGAGTTGAATATAGCGATTGACAACACACAATTTATCAAAAAGTCCGTACTAGAAGTCGTGGAAACATTGATTATTGCCATCATTCTTGTGGTATTGATTATCTATCTGTTTTTTCGAAATTGGTCTATCGCTTTCCGTCCATTGATCGATATACCGGTATCTTTGATTGCGACCTTTTTTATCATGTATTTATGCGGTTTTTCGATCAACGTATTGACTTTGCTTGCCATTGTATTGGCCACGGGATTGGTGGTGGATGACGGAATTGTGGTAACCGAGAATATCTTTAAGAAGGTAGAAGAAGGAATGTCACCCATTGCGGCAGCTATCAAAGGGTCGAATGAGATATTTTTTGCGGTTATTTCAATTTCGATCACATTGGCAGCTGTATTTTTGCCAGTCATATTCTTAGAAGGTTTTGTCGGTCGTTTGTTCCGGGAGTTTGGGATAGTTATCGGATCGGCTGTGCTTATTTCGGCATTTGTATCCCTGTCTCTGACACCTATGTTGAACGCTTATCTGATGAAGGGTGGAGAGCAGCGTAAATCCAAATTCTATATCCGTACTGAAAGGTACTTTGAGATTATGAATAAGGAATACGAAGGAGCACTGAAAGGTTTCTTAAAACAGAAATGGGTCGGTATCGCTGTTATTTTAGCTTGTTTTGGGCTCAGTTATGTGTTCTATACGCTATTACCGAAAGAAACGGCCCCTTATGATGATAGAAGTTTTATTTCTCTGCGTGTGACGGCGCCGGAAGGTGTTTCGTACGATTATATGGATCGTTTTATGACGGATCTTACGATGTTGATCAATGATTCGGTTCCCGAAAAAAAGGCCAGTCTCGTCATCACCTCTCCCAGTTTCCGATCTTCTTCTGTCAATAGCGGTATGGTTCGGCTTGGGCTTGTTTCGCCGGATGAGCGGGAGCGTACCCAAGGACAGATTGCCAATCGTCTATCCCGCCTCACAAGACAGTTTTCAGAAGCTCGGGTGACCGTCTCGCAGCAACCTACGATTGCGGTCAACAGAAGGGGAGGTCTGCCTATCCAATATATCATCCAGGCGCAGAATTTTGAAAAATTGGAAGAAAAGGTGCCGGAATTTATGGAAGAGCTCGCCAAAGAAAGGGCTTTTTCTATCGTAGATATTGATTTGAAATTCAATAAGCCCGAGGTGTATGTCAATATCGATCGGGAAAAGGCACAAACATTGGGCGTATCGGTGTTGGATGTCGCCCAAACCTTGCAAATGTCCCTTTCGGGTCAGCGTTTTGGCTATTTTATGATGAATGGCCGGCAGTATCAGGTCATGGGACAATTTGACAAGAGTGATAGGGCAACTCCGATGGATTTGGCTGCAATTTATGTGAAGAACAAGTCCGGACAGCTGATTCAGCTGGACAATATCGTAGAGATCGAGGAACACAGTAGCCCCCCACAATTGTATCACAACAACCGTTATATGTCGGCGACGGTTTCTGCCGGCCTGGCTCCAGGTTTTAGTATGGGAGATGGTATAGAAGTCATGAATGCGGTACGGGAGAGGGTGTTGGATGATACCTTTACGACCGATTTGGGTGGTGAAGCACGCGACTTTGTGGAAAGTGGTTCTAATACGATGTTTGCTTTTGGTTTGGCTGTATTGTTGATTTTCTTGATACTTGCAGCCCAGTTTGAAAGTTTTATAGACCCTGTTATTATCTTGTTGACAGTGCCGATGGCGGTTTGTGGAGCCTTGTTTTCACTCTGGATTTTTGGACAATCGTGGAATATTTTTAGCCAGATCGGTACGATCATGTTGATCGGTTTGGTCACAAAAAATGGTATTTTGATTGTGGAGTTTGCCAATCAACTTCGAGAGGAAGGGCTGACAAAATACGAAGCCGTGGTAAAAGCATCGGAGGCACGGTTGAGACCTATTCTCATGACATCCCTTGCGATTGCATTGGGTGCTTTGCCTATTGCATTGTCTTTGGGCGCGGCTTCGGTCAGTCGTATAGGTATGGGAGTGGTTATTGTCGGCGGTACAATGTTCTCGTTGATTTTGACACTGTTTGTTATCCCTACTTTTTATTTGATGTTTGCCAAGAAGAAAGTACATAGGCCGGAGTTTGACAATATTGAGGATTAAGTATTGAGGTAGGGGCAAAAGATCTTTTGCCTGTACTTTACTCACATACAGAAAATAGTAAAGCATGATGAAATTAAAAGTTTTATTAAGCATCTTTTGGGGATTATATATAGGCTTGGGGTATAGTCAGGATGTGTTGACTGTACAGCAGGCAGTAGAGATAGCTTTGGAAAACAATTATGATATCCGATTATCCCAGAATGACTTACAAATTGCTAAGGAAAATGTAACCTATGGAAATGCAGGTATGCTTCCAACCGTTACGGGGAATTTTTCGCAAAGCAATAGTCTCCAAAATTCGACACAGGTACAAAATACGGGTGTAGAACGGTCGCTGGACAATGCCAAGAACAATAGCATGACGTACGGGGTGAGTATAGGTTGGACGATATTTGATGGCTTGGGTATGTTTTCGAGGTACGAGACCTTGAAAGAACTGGAAAAGCAAGGAGATATTCAGCTTAAGAAAACCATCCTTACCCAAGTGTCGGATGTGATCAGTACGTATTATACTATTGTCGAGCAAAAGAACATTTTAATGGCTTTGGATTCTACCATCTTGATTTCTAAGGAGCGATTGCGTACGGCAGAAAACCGTTATTCCATCGGGAAAGCCTCTAAACTAGAGGTATTGAACGTCAAGGTCAATCTGAATACGGACGAGAGTGCCCAAGTAAAGCAAACGGAAGTAGTCAAGAATCTAAAGATAGCATTGAATAATCTAATGGCTAGGGATCTGGATATAGATTTTGACGTAGTGGAGGATGTACAGGTCGATGAAGGACTTGTTTTTGCAGATTTGTTGGATAAATCCAAGACACATAATCCAGATTTGTTGGCGTTAGGCATTGCCAAGCGCTTAGCAGATTTGGAATTGAAGACGGTCAAAGCCAATCGATATCCCACGATCCGTTTGAATGGAGGATATAACTTTGCGGAAACGGAATCGAGTTTAGGTTTTGTGGCTCAGTCTAATTCGAGAGGGCTTAACTATGGTATCACGGCTTCCATCAATATTTTCGATGGTTTTAATCAACGTAGGAATGAACGTATCGCTCGGATACGTGTAGATAATGTGGATTTGGTGGCATCTCAACAACAGAAAGAGATAGAAAGTTCGTTGTTACAGGCTTTTCAGAGTTATCAAACTAATGTTGCCCTATACAGATTAGAAGAAAAAAACGTTCAGATTGCTAAACAGAACCTTAACATTACGATGGATAAGTTTAGAATTGGGACGATCAGTTCTGTAGAATTTAGAGATGCTCAGGAAAACTATATCCAAGCCGTGACAAGGTACAATTCCTCCAAATTGCAAGCCAAATTGTCTGAAACATTGTTGAAAGAGATCGTTGGATCGATCGGATTTGAAGATTAGGGAGGTGAGCTTTTCCAAAATCTAGAACTTTATAAACGTTTTTTGTAACAAAGATGTTTAAACAATCGATTTCGTTTTTTTGAACAAACGTTTGCGTTTGTTTTTTATTTTTTTTTGTGGTTTTTATAAATTAATATTGCGATAGATAAGCGAAAAATGCGGCATATCTATAGCCATTAAGCCTTTAAGTTCAATTGGTTATGTTTTGTGAGACTGTTTAGTTTGTTTTAAAATAGGTGATTTTAGAGGGGGCTTTGTGTCCCCTTTAATGTTTTGATGCAAATAATTTTGAATCTAATTATATTAATAAATTCGTTGTATGAATTCGGATAGAAGAGATTTTCTCAAAAAAGTGTCGTTGTTGTCCACAGCGGCTATTACTTTGCCGACCTTGAATGTGGAGGCTAAGGCAAATCCCCGATTTAATATGTCGGGCTATAGGGCTCCAAAATTGGATAAGGTCCGTGTTGCTATTGTCGGTTTGGGCAATAGAGGTTCAGCTGCCGTAGATCGGTTTACCTATATCGAAGGTGCTGAGATTGTAGCCCTTTGTGATAGACACGAAGACCGTGCATTGAAGCAACAAAATTTGGTGACGGGTAGAGGATTGACGAAGCCGGCCATCTATTCCGGTGACAACGGTTGGCAACAAATGTTGAAAGATGTACAGATTGACCTTTTATATATCTGTACGCCATGGGATCTGCATACACCGATGAGTATTGCAGGTATGAAAGCAGGGGCACATGTGGGATGTGAAGTGCCAATTGGCCTTAGTGTCAAAGATTGCTGGGAAGTCGTCAAAGTGTCAGAGCAGACCAGAAAGCACTGCATGATGCTCGAAAACTGTTGCTATGACTTTTTTGAAATGCTGACGTTGAAAATGGCTCGTGAGGGTGTTTTTGGAGAGATTATCCATGCGGAAGGGGCTTATATCCACGATCTGTTGGATCTAAACTTTGATACAAAATATTATGATGATTTCTGGAGGTTGAAAGAAAACATCCGATTCAATGGAAATCTGTACCCTACACATGGTATAGGGCCTGTGGCACAGTGTATGAATATCAACCGTGGTGATGTCATGACTTCGCTGGTGGCTATACAGACGGATGATTTTCACATGGGCGAAAAAGCTAGGGAAATGGCACAGAAGGATCAGGTTTTCCAACAATTTGTCGGTAAAAAGTTTAGGGGCAATATGAATACAACCTTAATCCGTACACAGAAAGGAAAGACCATCATGATCCAACACGATGTGACCTCTCCTCGTCCTTACTCACGTATCCATTTGCTGAGTGGTACGAAAGGTTTTGCCGAGAAATATCCTAAACAGGGAATTTCATTGAAGAGTTATAAAAATGGGCACGTTTTCCTAACAGATGAAATGGTAGAAGAATTGCGCCAAAAATATACACCTGAATTGGTGAAATTTATTGGTGAAGAGGCTAAAAAAGTAGGGGGTCACGGTGGTATGGACTTTATGATGGATTGGAGATTGATCGATTGTCTCAGAAATGGATTGCCCTTGGATCAAGATGTATATGATGCAGCAGCATGGAGTGCGATTGTCCCCTTGAGTGTGGAATCGGTAGCCAAGAACAGTAAGACCGTGACCTTTCCCGATTTCACGAAAGGAGCCTGGAAGTCAAACATACCGGTAGATCTGACGTTGAATGGTGGTGGTAATACCAAGATCCGTCCAAAGGCAGATAATAAAGGCAAGCAATTGGATGTTTGATCGATATGATCATATCATCTACTGTAGAGACGCGGTTCATCGCGTCTCTACGTGTTTTATAGGCATACAAATTGTATCCCTACAATGTTTTTATTATATTTACATGAATAAAAACAGATATATGCCATTAAGAATTTTTTGTTTGCTATTGGGTTCGTTCTTCTTGTTGGATTGTACCAATCCAACACAACAAAAGCGATCTGCTGAAACAGATTCTGTGACGACGTGTGCCATGTCCGGCGTTCCGAGTCGTTTTGCTACACGTAGCGGTACGGATACGCTTTTACGTCAACAGGGAGAGGATCAAGTCAATATGGTAATGATTGAGGGAGGGGCCTTTGTAATGGGCTCCAAGAATTTTCCAGATGCCCTTCCTCTCCATGAAGTGGAGATATCCTCTTTTTACATGGACGAACATGAAGTGACCAATGCACAGTTTGAAGCATTTGTGAAAGCCACAGGATATGTTACGGTTGCTGAAAAAGAGTTGGATCCGAACGAATTTCCGGGTGTGGATCCGGCAATGCTGGTACCGGGTTCAGCTGTGTTTACTGCTCCCGAAAATATACAAGGTATGGATAATTACCTACAATGGTGGAGGTATATTCCTGGAGCAAATTGGCGGCATCCTGAGGGACCTGGCAGTTCGATAAAAGGAAAGGAAAACCATCCGGTCACGCAGATAGCGTATCAAGACGCCGAAGCCTATGCCAAGTGGGTAGGCAAGCGATTGCCGACAGAAGCGGAATGGGAATATGCGGCTAAAGCGGGTAAGCATACAGACGAAACCTACTATTGGGGTAAAGAAAAGAAAGAAGAAGGGAAATGGTTAGCCAATATCTATCAAGGTGATTTTCCGAAAAATAATACGAAAGAAGATGGTTTTGAGACAACTGCTCCAGTCAAATCTTTTCCTGCAAATGCGTACGGATTATACGATATGGAAGGAAATGTATGGGAGTGGTGTTCGGATTTTTATCGACCGGATTACTATGCCAACAGCCCAAAGAAGAATCCGAAAGGACCAACCGATTCGCACGACCCACAGGAACCCGGTATGGTCAAGCGGGTACAGCGTGGAGGATCTTTCTTGTGTAATGATCAGTACTGTGAACGCTACAAAGCTGGAAGTCGAGGGAAAGGTGAGGTTAATAGCCCGACCAATAATGTAGGGTTCCGCTGTGTGAAGGATATGTAAGAAAACGTATAAAGTTTCCAAAGCTTTATAGGTTTGGTTCAAGTAAGACCAATTTGTTTTTTTAATAAATAAATTGCTAAATTGTCTGTGAATTTAGACCTTAATAATGAAGTACACAGAGTTTCAAGATAATGAGTTGTTATTGAAACTTAGCGACGATGACCAAGATGCCTTTGACGAAATATACAGGCGTTACTGGGGGGATATGTTCCAGTCGGCCTACAATTTGTTGAGGGAGAGAGAGGCCTGTATGGATATTGTACAGGAGATTTTTATTTGGTTCTGGGAGCACCGACACGGCCTCAATGTGCGGTCACTGAAACCGTACTTGTCCGTTGCCGTAAAATTCAAAGTCGCCAATTATATCAAGAAAGGTAAAGTACGGTCTTCTTTTTTTGACCGACTGAAGAAAATTGAAGAACCGTATGAGCTGGTCGATGATAGTATTGAAGTAAAGGAGATGATGCAGATCATCAACCGTTTTACCAATCAGCTTCCGGATAAGTGCCGGGAAATATTTTTACTGAGCCGTCAGGAACATCTGAGCAATAAAGAGATTGCCGAACGTTTGGGGATTTCTGTGAAGACGGTTGAAAACCAAATGACCATTGCTTTGAAAAAAATGAAATCTTCTCTTGCGAAGATTTCTCCTATCCTCTTGTTGTTTTTGTAACATTTCCATTTAAATCATATGGTTTTTTGTAGAGACGCGATTAATCGCGTCTCTACTTTGTGATATATTATTAAAAAAAATCAATTTGCTTTGGGGGTAATGTCCTTCACAGATGCCTTACATATATAAGCCCTTTTTATGGACAAGGATGAATTTCAACAATTAGCAGAGAAAATCAGTAACGGCATGGCTACCGAAAAGGAGGTGGCCTTGTACAATTACTATTATAACCAATTTCAGGAAGATACCTCATGGGATGAAAGTGTACTTGGGGAAAAACTTGAAATGGAGCAAGAGCTGCACGAACGTATCACAAAGGATTTGCCGGGATATGGAGCAAAGATCAAGAAGTTCCCGTATATCAAAATAGCTGTTGCAGCAACGGTGCTGATTGTGGCGTCTGTCTTACTTTTGATCCGCAACCAGCTGTCTGAATCTACTCAAGCGATGTATACTGAGAAGAACCGATTACAACAGGATATAGCACCTGGAACGAATAAGGCAGTTTTGACTTTAAATGATGGTACTATACTCCATCTTGATGAATCACAAAGTGGTGTCCTGGCGAATCAAGGCGATGTGCAGATCCAAAAAATGGAAAATGGACAGATTGTTTATACTTCGATAGGGCAACATCGTGACGACGAATCTGTTTTTAATACGATCACTATTCCACGGGGAGGACAATACCAGTTGATACTCCCTGATGGTACAAAAGTATGGCTCAATTCATCCAGCTCTTTGCGATTCCCGGTTTCGTTTGTCAACAATTCCCGTGTAGTAGAACTTGAAGGGGAAGCTTATTTTGAAGTGTCTGCCTTGTACAATCCTAAAAACAAAGCGCAGAAACGACCTTTCTTGGTAAAAACTGCTGCTCAGCAAATTGAAGTGTTGGGTACACATTTCAATGTCAATGCTTATGCCAATGAAGATGTATTAAAAACCACATTGATAGAAGGTTCTGTAAAAATATCATCGGTGGAAACCGGAGAGAACAAGATACTTCAACCGGGTCAGCAAGCTCAGCTTACGAAAAAAGGTCATATACGCTTGACGGAAGATATAGATGCGGACGAAGCGACAGCATGGAAAAATGGCATGTTCTATTTCAACAATACCGATCTGCCTACCATCATGAGACAGTTATCCCGTTGGTACGATGTAGAGATCGATATAAAAGATATACCGCAAAAAAGATTTAATGGTGTACTTTCAAGAGATGTAAAACTCTCGCAAGTACTCCAAATGATGGAAAAGACAAGCGGGCTGAAATTCAAAATCGAAGAAAGGAGGATCTCGATGTTGAAATGATATATACGAACGTAAAACAAAACCCCCTGCATGCGATACAAGGGGCTTTCAAACATTGGTGGTGCAACACCATGTTTGTGTAAGGTTTTTGTTTTTAGAATAATACCTGATAAGTAATTAATCAATTTCTAACCTTAACTTATACAAATGTATGAATAATAATATTTGTGGCAAGGGAACGTGCGATACCAATTATAAATACGGCTTTCCTTTCCGAAAAATGTCGAAAATTTTATTGACTATGAAGCTTACTGTACTATTGACCTTATTGGCCTGCTTACACATTAAGGCGTCAGTGTATTCGCAGCAGGTAAGCCTTTCCGTAAAAAATGCCTCATTGGAAAAGGTCATTAAAGAAATAAGGAAACAAACAGGTTATGCCTTTTTCTACGATGCGGAGTATCTGGGAAAGGCTAAACCTGTGAATGTGGATGTTCGCAAAGCTTCTTTAAATGACGCTTTGGTCAAAGTTTTCGAAGGACAGAAGTTTACCTGGGAGATACTGGAGAAAACTATACTGATCAAACCGACTGCCCAATTGATCAAACCGATCTTACAGGAAGCGCAACCTGCTACCGATATCAAGGGACGGATCACGAACGATAAGGATGAACCGTTGCCGGGAGCATCTATCAAGATCAAAGGTAGTACGATGGGTACAGTGGCAGATGGCAACGGTAATTTTTTGTTGAAAGGTATAAATATGCAGGTCGTTTTGGTGATTTCGTATACCGGTTTTGAGACACAGGAGATAGCAGTGCGTAGTGGAGGTACATTACATGTAACTTTGATACAATCAGCGGCCAGTCTGGAAGATGTTGTTGTCGTAGGTTACGGAACACAAAAGAAAATCAACGTAACAGGTTCTGTCAGTTCTGTGAATATGGCAGATATGCGAACTTCAGTACCCAATCTGTCCAATGCATTGGCCGGAAAAGTTGCTGGTATAGTCTCTGTCCAGTCCAGTGGAGAGCCTGGATATGACAATTCCGTGTTTACCATTCGTGGAATTGGGACATTCACCGGAAATGTATCTCCACTGATTATCGTAGATGGAGTTCAGCGCGATGATGTAAACAGTACGTATGGTGGAGCTTTTAACAATATTGATCCTGAAAATATTGCAAGTATATCTCTTCTGAAAGATGCTTCTTCAACAGCGATGTATGGCGCAAAAGGAGCAAATGGTGTGCTGATTATCACCACCAAAAGAGGAATTGCGGGTAAACCAAAAATTTCGATGAAAGTAGAAAGTGGTATGACCGGATTCACGCAGACTCCAAAGATGTTGGACGGCGTAAAATATATGCAGTTGCTAAATGAAGCAAGGACAAATATGGGACTTACTCCGAATTATTCAGAAGAGCTCATTCAAAAGACGATCAGTGGTCTGGATCCCTATAGATACCCGAATGTAAATTGGATAGATGAAGTCTATAAAGACTACTCTTCGCTTACCAACGCTAATTTGAATATCAATGGCGGAAGCGAAGCTGTCCGTTACTATGTCTCCGCTTCTTTTTACAACCAGGGAGGGCCTTATAAGGTATCAAACCTGAACGGATTCAATCCCAATCTGAATTTTAAACGCTATGATTTTAAAAGTAATATTGATGTCGACGTAACTAAAACCACCCTGTTACAATTAAATCTCGGTGCGATGTTAGTAGACGCCCGATATCCGGGAATTTCATCATCGCAACTGTGGTATTTATCTTTTGCAACGACCCCTATAGCCTTCCCCACTCGTTATCCGGATGGCAGGTGGGCAGGTCCGGTCACCGATGGAGGGAATAACCCCTTGAATGATGTCCAAAATAGTGGATATGTAGATGAGTTTCGTCCCGCTGTGCAGTCTGTATTTACCATTAGGCAAAAACTGGATACATTTACTGAAGGACTATCTGCTTATGCCCGGTTTTCTTTTGACAGCTATGGCAACTTCAATAATAGAAGAACAGGTGTAAATGATCTATGGCAAGCGACCGGTCGGGATGCCAATGGAGAGCTCATCTATAACCAAACCCGATTAGGAGAACAGTTTTTAGGGTATAGCCAGAGTTCAACCGGAGAGCGTGTCATGTATCTCGAAGGAAATGTGAATTATGACCGGACATTTGCAGATCATCAGGTAGGTGCCATGTTCTTGTATAATATGAGAAACCGCCTGGTAAGTACGGCCGGTGATGTGATCGGGGCAATCCCGTTTCGCAATCAGAGCCTGGCAGGAAAACTGACCTACGGGTATAAAGATAAATACCTGTTGGAACTTAATGCCGGTTATACAGGTTCGGAAAATTTTGAGATCGGCAAAAAGTTTGGTCTTTTTCCCTCGGTCTCGGGAGGTTGGGTGATCTCGAATGAAGATTTTTTCAAACCGTTGTCAAACACGTTCAGCCTTTTGAAAATACGGGGATCCTACGGTGTAGTCGGTAACGATAATATTGGAGCAGGTGGACGATTTCCATATCTTACACAAATCGGAGCAGGCAACAGCACTGGTTTTGGTCTGAACGGTACGTGGTATAGCGGACAGAGAGAACAGCAGTTTGGTGTTCAGGATCTTACTTGGGAAAAAGCTTATAAAAGTGGTATTGGATTAGAAATCGGATTATTCAATAAACTAAATCTGATACTCGATGGATTTCGTGAAAAACGGGAAGATATCCTGATCGAACGTGCATCGATTTCGTCTATAGCCGGTTATAGCGGTTCAGCGGTTTTCGCTAATATAGGTGAAATGAACAATCAGGGTATCGATGCAAGTGTGGAATACAACGATCAGATTGGACAGGTGGGCTTAAGATTATATGGAAATGTCACGTATAATAAAAACAACATCGTATTTCAGGATGAACCTAACCGAAAGTATGCTTATCAACGTTCAACAGGGCGCCGGTTCGGAGAATTCACAGGGTACATTGCCGATGGTTTTTTTGTCGATGCCGATGACATTGATTCACGTCCGGAGCAAAAGTTTAATCCGGTACTTCCGGGCGATATACGTTATATCAATTTAAATCCGGATGACGATAATGTCATTGATGCGTATGACTATACTTATCTGGGCAAATCATGGTTTCCTTCCTGGTTATATGGGGTAGGCTTTTCCACTACCTTTAAGAAATTTGATCTTTCATTATTTTTTCAGGGAACTGCAGACGTAGGATTGATGGCAAATGGTGCTTCCATTGGTAATAGTGGTTGGGGAGCACTCGGCGTCGGTGTCATTCCGTTCTCTGGTATCGGGCAGTATCCAAACAATACACTCGCGATTGTTGAAGATCGGTGGACAGAAGACAATCCGCGGCAGGATGCTTACTACCCACGCTTATCTCTTGCCAGTGTTTCTGACAATAATTATCTGGGAAGTACACATTGGTTGAAAGATGGCTCATATGTTCGATTAAAACAAGCATCTCTTGGTTATACTTTTTCTTCTGAACGATTACTAAAGACTGCAGGCTTCTCTGCGCTCTATTTATACCTGTCGGGGCAGAATTTATTGACGTTCAGTAAATTTAAGTTGTGGGATCCGGAGCTGGGCTCAAATGGAGCAAAGTATCCGATCACAAGAATGGCAACTGTCGGAATAAGAGCACAGTTTTAACAAACCTTAATCTTAAGAACAATGAAAAAATTTCAAAATATAATTTATTTAAGCACGATAGCTGTATGTTGCTTGTTATTAAGCATCAGTTGCGATTATCTGGATAAAAAGCCGGATAATCTTCTCACTTCGGAGATGTTGTGGGAAACAAGAGCAAATGCCGAATCTTACCTCTATCAGATATATGGATATGTTCAAACTCCGGCGGATGATTATACCGTATTAGGGGCAAGTGATGAAACGTCGTGTAGTATACAAACTGTTGATGTCCGGAAAATGATTTCAGGCAATTGGAATCCGCAAAGTGGCTATTGGCAATGGTACTGGAATAATAACTATGCCGGAATCAGACAGTCTTTTGTATTCGAAGAGAATATCGTAAAGATGCCTGAGAGTATTATCAGCCAGGATCTGAAGGATCAATATGTGGCGGAAGTACGTTTTTTGAGAGCTTGGTTTTATTGGAAATTATTAAGGCAATATGGCCCGTTTGTCAAACTTACCGGAACATTAAGTCTCAACGACAATTACAATAATTATCCGCGTGCTCCTTTCGAAGAATGCGTTGCTTATATCAATGAATTAATGGATGAGGCTGCCGCCGGTTTACCGACCGTATGGAATTCTTCTGCCAACTATGGCCGCCCTACTAAAGGTGCATGCTATGCCGTGAAATCACAGGTGGCACTACTGGCCGCAAGCCCGTTATGGAATGGCAATCCTCGCTTTGCTAATTTTAAAAACCAGGATGGCACACCGTTGGCACCCTTGCAGTATAACAACAACAAGTGGAGAACTGCTGCGGATGCTGCAAAAACTGTTATTGACCTGACTGGCGTATATAGATTATTTACCAATCTGGATGAAGGAGATTCGCAATTTGACCCTTATCTGTCCGTTAGAAATGTTTTTCTGACCAACTGGAACAGTGAGATTATTTTTTCCACAAACATGTCAGATACCTGGCAATGGGGCTTTGAAAAGAGAGCTGCCCCTTATCCTGCTGGATTTAATATGCAGAACGCCACGCAGAATATTGTCGATGCATATTATATGCGTAACGGCAAATCTATTGATGATGACCCTGCGTATACTGAAACAGGGTTTGCCTCTATAGAAGATCCTGCACAATGGGGAAAGTCAAGAGACGGTGTCAATAGAGGGTATATCGTTGGAAACTCAAATATGTATGTAAATAGAGAGCCTCGGTTTTATGCGCATATACAATATAATGGCAAACCCGTATTGCCTGCACCGACAACGGATGATCGGAACTTCTTTTCGTCAGATGCCAATAAAGACGGCAGAGGTCGGGCTGAATTCTATTACTCCGGAAAATCAGGTGTAGGTGTTAATAACAACGGTGATATCACCGGTTATTGTGTTCTGAAAAATGTCAGTCCGGCATCCAATATCCGCTTAGATGCGGTGCCTTATCGCCCTTATATCCATATTAGGTTAGCTGAGATTTATCTCAATTACGCGGAAGCTTTAAATGAAATAGAGCCGGGTCATCCTGATATTCTGAAATATGTCAACCTTATTCGTGAACGTGCGGGGATTCCGGATTTAGAAGATGTATACCCTGCTGTCGTGGGCGATCAGGATGAAATGCGAAAATGGATCCTACGGGAAAGACAGGTAGAACTCGCCTTTGAAGGAGACCGCTATTTTACATTGATCCGGAGATTGATGATGGATGATCCGAAGATTCAGACGATTTATAGGATGAATACTATCGCCAACGATAATAATCAAGGTTTTGCCTTTACAGACTTCAACAAAAGAATTCTATTGCAAAATCGTTTTTGGGATGACAAAATGTATTTATTCCCTATTTATCAGGATGATATCGATAAAAATACTTCATTGGTGCCCAATCCGGGTTGGTAGTACAGCCCTAGGCTTAGGTATAATAGATTCATATTAAATTTTATTTTATGAAATACGTAAAGACATACTTTTTTTCTTTGTTCATGCTTGTTGCGGTATTGACAAGTTGTAAAGAGGAGAATACAGGTTATACAAACGATCCTGCTACTCCGATAATTGTGGATGATTTTTTTCCCAAACAAGGAGGCGGAGGCACGGAAATTTTGATAAATGGAAGCAACTTTTCAAGTGATATTTCGGCTATATCGGTTACTGTTAACGGTACACCGCTCAAAGTAATCGGAGCAAGTGGATCACAGATCATGGTGGTCGTTCCTAAAAAACTTGGTACAGGCCAATTGGAGATATCTATTGGGAATAATACAGGTATATCTACACAATCTTTCGATTATCTGTATACACGGACAGTCACTACATTGGCGGGCAGTGGTACTGCCGGTTTTGCCAATGGACAGGGGACAGACGCCATGTTCAACTTTAATGGTGAGGGTTGGTACCGTAGCATGGGCATCGCAGTAGATGATAATCTTAACGTATATGTCGCTGATCCCGGCAATCACTGTATCCGGAAAATAGATGCTGAGGGAAATGTCACCACTTTTGCCGGAAATCCCAATATAGCCGGCCAGCTGGACGCCAGAGGTACTCAAGCCCAATTTAACTTGCCTTATGGCGTAGCGATCGACGAACAGGGAAATTTGTATGTCGCTGATCCTGGAAACTGGAATATACGAAAAATCACACCCGATGGTGATGTGACGACACTTGTCTCGACCTTTTCGGATCCATGGAGCGTAGCCGTAGACCAAGTAGGTAACGTCTATTACGGTTGTCCGAATGTCAGTAACGTCTATAGCGTTGCCCCGCATGAAGCGATTATCTTCGGAATTAATTATCCTGCAGGCATAGCCATAGATAAAGCAGGTAATTTATATGTTTCAGCCAGTCTGGATCATACCATCAGAAAATACGCCGCTAACACCTGGACGGAAACTGTTATTGCCGGGCAGCCCGGTGTAGAAGGATATACAAATGGTATTGGTTCGCAAGCAAGGTTTGCTTCGCCTTGGGGATTAGCCATCGATGAGGACGATAATTTATACGTAGCCGGCAATGGCACCTGGGATGGCGGAACTTATAACCCGGACCAGAGTATCCGGCTTATAGAAGCCGGTACATGGAATGTAAGCACTTTTGCTGGAAGCGGATCAGCAGGTTTTGTGAATGCTATTGGCGAGTCGGCAGCCTTTAGTGGACCGGGTGGAGTTTGTGTGGATAAGAATGGGACGGTCTATGTATTGGATAAAGGAAATAATGCTGTCCGAAAGATCGTCTCCGAATAAGTTTTTATGACAATAAATAGAATGAAATAATGATACAAGGAACACTTCTTATGATAAAAAAGATTTTTTATACGTGCCTGATGTTGATATTATGTGTCAACCAATTGGCTTGCGCGAAGAAAGTTGGCTCAGATCCCGGACTACCTGATAATAATAAAACGTCAACGTTCTATGTCGCTACTTCTGGCAGTGATAGTGGTAAGGGAGATAAGGATGCACCCTTTCGCACAATAGGCATTGCGTTAGCTAAAGCAAATCCAGGGGATACCGTATTTGTAAGAGGTGGAATTTATCATGAAAAAATTCTCTTCTCTAAATCAGGTCGATTAGATAGATATATCACATTGAAGGCTTATCCAGGGGAAAAACCTGTTATTGATGGTACCGGGCTTCCTATATCAGGTAAGGAAGCTTTGGTTACTATCCGTAAAGTAAACTATATACACTTTGAAGGTTTTGATGTGTGTAATTATAAGAGTTCCGTTCCGGGTGTGGATATCAATGGGATAGTACTCGATCAAGGGGCAAGTAATATCAATATCATCAAAAATAAAGTATACAATATTGAACATAACGTAGCACCGGAAGACGGAAGGAGTGGACATGGTATAGAGGTGCTTGGTAATACCGATGCACCTTTGCGTAATATTTTGATCGAAGGGAATGAAATCCACGACTGTAATACCGGATATAGTGAGAATCTAACCATTAACGGGTATGTAGATGGGTTTATCATTCGGGGAAACAAAGTCTATAATGGTGAAAATATTGGCATTGTAGCCGCCGGAGGCTATGCAGCAAATACAAATCCTGCTTATAATTATGCACGTAATGGGTTGATTACGGAAAATGAAGTGTTTGCTATTGACGGCACTACCGGGCCTATTCCTGCCTATAAAGATATTAATGGAGCAATTGGTATTTATGTGGATGGAGCACGGCGTATTATCGTGGAGAGGAATAAGGTTTATGACAGTGGCCGAGGAATCGGCATTGTAAGCGAAACAGATAATTTTCCTACACAGGATTGTATTGTTCGGAACAATATCGTTTACGATAATGATCTGACCGGTATTTATCTGGGGGGGTATATTGATTATACGGGTGGAGGTACACGCAGTTGTTATGTTGTCAACAATACTTTATATCATAACAATCGGGTTAAAGGATATTTTGGAGAGGTAGAAGGTGAAATCAGGCTTACGCAGAATTGTTTTGACAACGTTATTAAGAATAACATTATCTATGCGCGTCCCAATAGTATTTTTGTGCATAAGTATAATACAAGCGGTTCGGGGAATAGTATTGACAATAATCTTTATTATAGCGAAGGTCCTGTCCAATGGATTTGGGAAGGTGTTGAATTGTCTACATTTAATGATTGGAAAACTGCACTTGACGGGGATGCTTTATCCACGAATGGCGTAGACCCATTGTTTGTGAATAAAACGACTTATAATTTACATGTAGAAGCTTCTTCACCTGCAAAAAATACCGGTGTCGTTATCTCCACAGATATAAATGGTGCAGTAGACAAAGATGGGAATTCTCGTATAGTAGGTGATAAAATAGATAAAGGAGCTTATCAACTTCAGTAACGTTTTTACTTTTCTTATGTCCGATTCTTTTGTCTAAATTTTATTATGTGAAAAGGGTGCAATCTTTTGGACTGCACCCTCTTTATGTTAATGCTAGATAACCTACTGCGCGTTCAAGAACATTGATTTCTGAGAAACCAATTCTCTGAAAAACGGATCTTGTAGATCTTTGATAAAGCGTATAGCCTCACCTGTAGATTTCATCTCAGGACCTAGCTGTTTGTCTACTTCCGGGAATTTGGAGAAGGAGAATACAGGCTCTTTGATAGCCCATCCTGTCAACTTGCGCTCAATCGTGAAATCTTTCAGCTTATTGACACCTAACATGACTTTGGTCGCAATGTTGATATAAGGTACATCATACGCTTTTGCAATGAAAGGAACGGTACGCGACGCACGTGGATTGGCTTCGATGACATAGACATTTTCATCTTTGATTGCAAACTGTATATTCAACAGACCTTTTACATTCAGGGCTTTAGCCAATTTTTTGGAGTATTCATCCATTTTGTCTTGTACCGCTTGAGATAGGCTGAATGGAGGCAATACAGCTGATGAATCGCCAGAGTGTATACCGGCAGGCTCGATGTGCTCCATCATACCTATGATATGTACGTCCTCACCATCACAGATCGAATCCGATTCGGCCTCTTCGGCACGATCTAGGAAGTGATCGATCAAAATGTGGTTGCCGGGAAGGTTTTTCAATAGATTGACTACTGCTTTTTCCAGGTCTTCGTCGTTGATGACGATACTCATCCCTTGTCCACCCAATACATAGGAAGGGCGTACCAATACGGGATAGCCTACTTCATTGGCCACTTGGATAGCTTCTTCGGCTGATGTCGCCACACCGTATTTTGGGTAGGGGATGTCCAATTCTTTCAACAGATCCGAGAAACGTCCGCGATCTTCGGCCAGGTCCATGTCACCAAAGGATGTACCGATGATTTTCACACCTAAGCTTTCCAGACGTTCGGCCATCTTCAATGCAGTCTGACCACCTAATTGTACAATGACACCTTCCGGTTTTTCCATTTCGATGATCTCGCGTACATGCTCCCAGAATACAGGTTCGAAGTACAGTTTATCCGCCATATTGAAGTCGGTAGAAACCGTTTCGGGGTTACAGTTGACCATGATGGCTTCGTAGCCGCACTCTTTGGCAGCTAACAAGCCGTGTACACAGGAATAATCGAATTCGATACCTTGACCGATACGGTTCGGGCCGGAACCCAGTACGATGATCTTCTTTTTGTCCGATACGACCGATTCGTTTTCATCCTCAAAGGTAGAGTAATAGTATGGGGTATGTGCCGGGAATTCTGCGGCACAGGTGTCTACCATTTTGTACACCCGATGGATACCCAGTTGTTTACGGCGTTCGTAAACCTCGTCTTCGGTGACATTGCCCAGCAACCAAGCGATCTGCACATCCGAATAACCTTTTTGCTTCAAGGTCATGAAGAAATCACGTGGTATATTGGAAAGCTGGTAGCGGCGTAATTCTTGCTCCAGAAGCACGAGCTCCTGTATCTGTACCAAGAACCATTTGTCGATCAACGTAGCCTTACGGATAGACTCCAAAGGAACGCCGAGTTCGAAGGCATCCTTGATATGGAAAAGTCGGTCTGCACTTGGATGTTCGAGGCTGTGCATGATTTCCTCCAGGTTGCGGAGTTGACGTCCGTCAGCTCCCAATCCGGCACGTCCTGTCTCCAAAGATTGTGCTGCTTTTTGAAGGGCTTCGATAAAGGTACGGCCAATGGCCATAACCTCGCCTACGGCTTTCATCTGCAAGCCCAGTTCTTTGTTTGCACCTTTGAATTTGTCAAAGTTGAAACGTGGAACCTTGACGATGACGTAGTCTAGTGTAGGTTCGAAATATGCCGAAGTGGTCTTGGTAATCTGATTTTGCAGCTCATCCAAGTTGTAGCCGATAGCCAGTTTGGCAGCGATTTTGGCAATAGGGTATCCTGTTGCTTTTGACGCCAGTGCCGAAGAGCGGGAGACACGTGGATTGATCTCGATAGCGATGATATCTTCGTTTTCAGGATTGACGGAAAACTGTACGTTGCATCCTCCGGCAAAATTGCCAATCGAGCGCATCATGCGGATAGCTTGATTGCGCATATCCTGGTAACATTTGTCCGACAAGGTCATGCCAGGAGCTACGGTGATGGAGTCTCCGGTATGTATACCCATCGGATCAAAGTTTTCGATCGTACAGATGATGATGACATTGTCGTTGGAGTCACGCAACAGTTCCAGCTCAAATTCTTTCCATCCCAATACAGCCTGTTCGACCAGGACCTCGTGTGTAGGCGAAGCGTGCAGACCTCTGTTCAAGGCAGCATCAAATTCTTCTTTTTTGTGGACAAATCCACCTCCTGTACCACCTAAGGTATAGGAAGGACGGATGACCAATGGATAGCCAATCTCCTGTGCGGCTTCTTTTCCTTCGAGGAAGGAATTGGCAATTTTAGATTTGGCCACACCTACACCGATATCTACCATCAATTGACGAAACTCCTCGCGATTCTCAGTCTTTTCGATAGCGGCTACATCGACACCGATTACCTTTACATCGTATTTTTCCCAGAGCCCTCTGTTGGAGGCTTCGATACATAGGTTGAGTGCTGTCTGTCCACCCATGGTAGGCAGTACGGCATCGATCTGTTGTTCTTGAAGGATTTGTTCGATGCTCTCACAGGTCAGAGGCAACAAGTAGACATGATCGGCGACGACCTTGTCTGTCATGATGGTAGCAGGGTTCGAATTGATGATCGAGACCTTGATACCTTCTTCTTTCAGAGATAGGGCCGCTTGGGAACCCGAATAGTCAAATTCACACGCTTGTCCAATGACAATAGGGCCGGAGCCTATGATCAAAACGGAGTTGATGGAAGAGTTTCTAGGCATTATTTTTTTAAATCAAAAAGTTAAAATTCTAGACTGATGTAATCTGCAAAGCGGGGAAAGTGCTTTTAGTAAGAAGTGCTATTCCGACTGCTTTGTCGGAGTGCAAAGTTATGTTTTTTATTTTGAAAAATAAAACCTTACGGATATATTATTGTGCTTTTATTTGATTGTTTTTGTCCGTCTCCGTCGAGCATTAGGATGTAAGTCAAGATAAATGTACTTTTGCACGGTCAGTCTTAGTCGCCTTACATTCTATGGAACGAAAGAAAGTTATATTGCACAATTATTTTAAGTTGGGTCAAGTCTCCTGTTTGGTTAGCCTGATATGTGCATTGATGGCGTTTTCCATCAAGCATCTTACCGAGCATTTTGAGGTGAAGGTTTTTTTATGGGTGCAGTCTCATCACCCGTTTCTTTTTATATTACTACCGACGATCGGCATCACGACAATTTATTTTTTGCGTAAAATTGCTTTCCGGAACCGAAAAAATAAAGGGATCACGGAAATCTATAAAACATTAGATCAACGGAAGGATCATTTACCTTTTTTTAAAATACCGTCTCATTATATTAATGGTTTCCTTACTGTCGTGTCGGGAGGTTCTACAGGTGTGGAGGTGTCTACGGTGGTCGCGACGGCTACTTTGGGGAATTGGGCATATAAGAAGAACTTTTCGGCTAAGCTATATAAAAGGGAACTGATCTGTGCGGGTGTAGCAGCAGGAGTAGCGGTACTGTTTAATAACCCGATAGCAGGTTTGTTGTTTGCTCTGGAGGTGATTGCGAGAAAGGTGAGTTGGCCTATTTTGTTGAGTTGCGTCGTGTCGGCACTGATCGCATGGGGCGTGATTTTTTTCTTGGGACACGGTACTTTGTTTCCTTTTGTCACGCAGGGTTGGAGTTGGGGAGCTTTGCCTTATTTTTTGCTGCTCAGTATTTTTGGGGGAGCAATATCTGTTTATTTTACGAAGTTAATCTTGTTTATTAAGCATTTTTTTTCGGGTATATCCAATAATTTTGTACGAGTGAATCTTGGTGCTCTGGTAGTGGGAGGGTTATTGCTTCTCTATCCTTGCTTGTATGGGGACAGCTATATCGGGGTCAAGGGGATAATGGATCAGGCTCTTGGAGAGACAACGCTTCCATTGTTGGCATCCTTGCTGTTGTTGGTCTTTTTAAAACCTTTGGCAGCTTCTCTGACGCTGGGTGCCGGAGGGGATGGTGGTGTTTTTGCTCCTAGTATTGTTTCAGGTGCCTTTTTGGGATTGTTGTTTGCAGCTGTTTGCAATATGTTCTTGGGAACAAATTTGGTTCTTGTCAATTTTGCGTTAGCCGGAATGGCGGCAGTTTTGTCGGCTTCTATCCACGCACCTTTTACAGCTCTTTTTTTAGTCTGTGGTCTGATCCCTAACGGTTTTACGCTGTTTTTGCCTTTACTTGTTGTCAGTGTATCCGCTAAATTGTTTGCACAATATATGTTGCCGTACAATGTCTACACCTATGATATGCTAAAAGGGAAGAGTGAGGTCGGTCTGCATTAATTCATTCATAAGAGTAGAATTGATGAGGAATAGGTAAAACATAGAACATTGTTTCCTTTTGTGGATAACCGTTAATTAGTGGATGAATCGGAAAGGAGATAAAGAAGTGGGAATTACTGGATTCGAACCAGTGACCCCTACCTTGTCGAGGTAGTGCTCTAAACCAACTGAGCTAAATTCCCATTGAGGTCTGCAAAGATTAGAAAAAAAAATGAATCCTCCTACTATAAAATAGATTTTTTTATTGCAGGTTTTCAACTTCCCGGCGCTGTTGCGCGAACCGAGCGGAGCGAGCTCATCGTAGATAATTCTTTCGTGTGCTATAAAATAACAAGGTTAGTTTCATTTGCCACGGGCTTAAGCCCGTGGCAAATGAAACTAAATCGGATACGCTGTCTCGCTCTTCGTTTCGGACAGGACAAAATAAGTCTGTACGGTATTGACGTGTGGCAATACTGCGAGCTTGTGTCGCAGAAACATGTGGTAGGCATCCATATCTTTGGTCGCTATGCGCAGCATAAAATCATAGGAACCTGCCATCTGATAACATTCCATGACTTCCGGAAATTTGGCGACCTCACGTTCGAATTCGTTCAGAACTTCAAAAGTATGGGCTTTGAGAAATACCTGTGAAAAGGAGATCAGACCCAAGCCGATTTTGTGCCGATCGAGAATAGCAACGGTCTTTTTGATGTATCCGGCGGATTTGAGTTTTTTGACACGCTCATGTATAGCCGCGATGGACTTGTGTAGTCTGATTGCCAGCTCTTTATTGCTCAATGTGGCATCTTCTTGAAGTACTCTCAAGAGTTTGGTGTCTGTGGGATCGAGTTGCATATCGTATATTTTTCTGAATTAAAGCTAAATTACTAGTTTAAACCGAAATAATTATTATATTATTTATAAAAAACAATATAATTTATTGTTTTTTATAAATATTGTTGAATAATATCTTGTTTAAGTGGAATTTTGTAGAGATTATTTCTCTGATTCTAAAATAGCAAATGATAACAGAAACCATTTTTAGCAAATGTCTTTCTCCGGAGCTGGATAGCCGTTTCCATCACTTGTGGTGTTTAGTGGGCAATACGCCCATGTTAGAACTCCGGTACACCTATAAAGGCAAGCCGGGTCAGATCTACGTAAAATGTGAGAACTATAATCTGACCGGTAGTGTCAAGGACAGGATGGCATTGTATATATTGTACAAAGCGTATATGAATTGTCAGATACGTCCACAGGATATGATTGTAGAGGCAACGAGTGGGAATACCGGAATTGCCTTCTCGGCCATTGGTAAAGCTTTGGGCCATCAGGTCAAAATCATTATGCCTGACTGGCTGAGCAAGGAGCGTATCGATATCATCAAAAGTATGGGAGCAGACATACAGCTGATATCCAAAGAGGAAGGCGGTTTTTTGGGAAGCATTAAGCTTAGCGAGGAATTGGCAGCAAAGGGTGGTGTATTTCTCCCCCGTCAATTTGAAAACCAGTTCAATGCCGAAGCACACGAAATGACGACAGGTCAGGAAATTGTATCGCAGCTGGAGAAGATGGGTATGGTGGCAGATGCCTTTGTGGCGGGTGTAGGTACTGGTGGTACGGTGATGGGAGTAGGCCGGCAGTTGAAGAAATCCAATCGATTTGTCAAAATACATCCCTTGGAACCGGCAGAGAGCCCTACATTGACGACGGGTTATAAGGTAGGAGCACACCGTATACAGGGCATTTCGGATGAGTTTATCCCGGCTATTGTGAAGTTGGACGAATTGGATGAAATCGTTTGTGCTTCAGATGGAGATTCCATCATCATGGCGCAGAAACTAGCGCAGGAATTGGGATTGGCAGTTGGTATTTCGTCAGGTGCCAATGTAATAGGAGCTATCAAGCTGAGGGAACAGATGGGGGATGATGCGGTCGTGGTGACACTATTGGCCGATGACAATAAGAAATATTTAAGTACGGATTTGGTTAAAGAGGAGCCTGTAAAAGAAGGGTATATGTCTACGGATTTGACCTTTACGGGATTCCAACCTATTAGCCGTTTAGAGAAACCCATCGTGAGAATGGGAGTTCGATAAGTTTGTTTCAGCTTGATGTTGAATCAAGTTTTGTTTGTGTTTAGTGGGTAGGAAGCCGGGTGTCTCATACCCGGTATTCCTATCGTAAGAAAATGAGATGATACAACTTAATCCATATAAAATTATGAAAAGATATATAATATTATTCCTCTGGTTATCGTTGTTCTTGGTCAAAGGATCCTTTGCGCAGGAGGTAGACAGTTTGATTGATTTCAGTGGTATTGAGTTTGTAGAAGGTGATCCGGTTGCTGATACGGAGGATACAACGGAAGTTGATACTGCTGTACAGATCGCGGCAGTCGATACGATCTCTGGAGATTCGCACAAAAATGTAGCTGGTGATTTGGAAAGAGGCTCTTTATGGGGAATATTTATCGGGGGAATATTGGGTGGTTTTGCGGCTTTGTTGATGCCTTGTATTTTTCCAATGCTTCCCCTTACCGTCAGTTTTTTTACCAAAAAGTCTGGCACCAAGAGTAAAGCTGTCACACAGGCATTGTTGTACGGGGTATTTATTATCTTTATTTATGTTGCTCTGGGCATGTTGATTACGATTGCATTTGGTGCAGAGGCTTTGAACTTGTTGTCCACAAATGGTATTTTCAATTTTCTGTTTTTCTTGTTGTTAGTGGTATTTGCGACCTCATTTTTAGGTGCATTTGAGATTACATTGCCCAGTGGGTTTGTGAATAAAATAGATGCGAATTCAGACAAGGGAGGCTTGGTCGGTCTGTTTTTTATGGCGGCTAGTCTTGCCGTGGTATCTTTTTCCTGTACGGGTCCGATTATCGGTACATTGTTGGTAGAGGCGGCAGTCAACGGTGAACGCTTGGGGCCGGCAATCGGTATGCTAGGGTTTTCACTTGCGCTGGCTATACCTTTTGTATTGTTTGCGATGTTTCCTTCTATGCTGAAATCATTGCCAAAATCGGGAGGATGGCTGAATAGTGTAAAGGTTGTCCTTGGTTTTTTGGAACTTGCCTTAGCCTTGAAATTCTTGTCCAATGTGGATTTGGCTTACAATTGGCAACTGTTGGATAGAGAAGTGTTTTTGGCTTTGTGGATAGTTATTTTTGGTTTAATGGGGCTTTATTTGATTGGCAAGATCAGGTTTGCGCATGATAGCCCGCTGGACTTCCTTTCTGTTCCCCGTACGATGTTGGCTATACTGGTGTTTTCGTTTGTCGTGTATATGGTTCCCGGTATGTGGGGTGCGCCGTTGAAGTCTATCGCCGCATTTTTACCGCCGATTGGCACACAGGATTTTGATCTGGCTTCCGGTATATCGATAGCCCATGTGGGGAGTACTGATGCGGCAAGCCGAAAGCATTATACCCATTTTCATAGCCGAGCTACGGTCAAAGGATTTGATCCTTATTACGATTATGAGGAAGCTCTGGCGGCTGCCAAAGCGCAGAACAAGCCCTTGATGATTGATTTTACAGGATGGACTTGTGTCAACTGCCGTAAAATGGAGGCTGATGTTTGGTCGGATCCGGCGGTTCGAAATATGATGAACAACGAGTTTATTCTAGTGGAACTGTATGTAGATGAGCACGACTTGAAACTATCAGAAAGTGAACAGTATATTTCTCCGCACTCGGGCAAGAAGATCAATACGGTAGGCAAGAAGAATACGGATTTTCAGATTACAAAGTTCAAAAGCAATTCGCAACCATTGTATGCTTTGATCGACCCGGATACAGAAGAGGTACTTGTTGTGCCGCGAGGTGCAGACTATACGATCACTTCCTACCTTGCGTACCTGCAAAGTGGATTGGACGCATTTAATAACAAATAAAAAAGGCCGTCAGGCCTTTTTTATTTGTTATTATTTATTCCAAACTCCATATCTCATAAATCGGATCGCCTTTGGAGCTTAGGCCGCTGTGGTGCCAGTCCCTATCCTTGATTTCGCCTTTGAACTTTAAATTTGCACCTACACGGGAATTGTCCCGGGAGAAAAAGACAATGTTTTCGGTATAGTCGTTATTGGCGAATGTATATTTTCCACCTCCGGTTCCATAGAACCCTTTTTGTACAGGATTGATGGCAATCCACTGAAAATAACCGTCTACCAGAATCTTTATCGTTTTGCGATCTCCTCGCGCAATAGTTGATGTCTTTTTTTCTGCATTTTGTCGGCCTGTGATTCGCCACACACCATCTAAATCCTGCTTTTTAGCAAGTTGCTTTTGGAAGGTGGTGCCTTCTACGGTCAGGGCACTATTGTCAGCAGATGTCGGTGCATTGGTCATTGTACCTACACTTTGTGGATGAGCGTCATTGTATTCCCAAGTGATCTGCAATTTCTTTCCGTCAAATCGATAGGGGCCTCCCTGTGTAGAGATATATTGCTGATCCTTATAGATAATTTTGCTGCTGTATCCATTTTTGAAGAGCCAAAGTGTATGCGTGTCGTCCGATTTGGCCAGATATGCACCATCCAGATTGATCTCCTGTCCAAAAATTGAAGTAGAAATAAATAAGCAGAGTATAAATGTGAGTGTTTTCATATAGATAAAACAAAAAAAGGCCTATAAGGTTTTATAGAGACTTCCGAAGTTTTTAAAACTTCGGAAGTCTCCTTTCTTTTGTCATCCCGACGATAGGAGGGATCTAAACAATATAGTTAAAAGATCCAATGTTGCATCAGCCCCACAGCCGCCAACACGTCCCTGATGCCTGCTTCGCAGTCGGCAAGCCTCAGGATGACATAAAATAGCAGTTATCTCTTACCCGATCTTCAATTTGTCTTTAATTTCTTTTTGTATGGCCCCTCTATGCAATAGGATGGAAATGGTCTTGTATCGCACAAATTCCTTCGTCACGTACATATATCCTTTGTAATCATTGGTCGTACCCCACGAATTCTTCACGATATAATATTCTTTTCCGTTTTGATCCTTGCTTAGTCCTACAATATGCATACCATGGTCGTCGGTGGTGCTGTAGTCGTCAAACGCAGCTTGGCGTTGGGCGGCATTCACCGAAGCCTCTTCTTTAGGACCGTTGAATATCTGTGCCTGCTCATCTTTGCTCATTTTGTCGAGATCTTTTGCCGGCACATAGGCCACACCATTCTTCCAACTAAAATATTTCTCTGAAACATCGGTAGCCCAAGCTACAGTGTACCCTGTTTTCAAGGCGTGATCTATAATGCTTGTCAAGTCCTGCATTTGTACATTGTAAAAGCTCTCAAATGACCAATTGTCCGGGATCAGCAGCACAAAAGGTTTGTAATAGGGATAGGCTTCAAAGGAGCTGATGCCAATATAATCATCGGGGTTGATGCCGATGATCTGATCAGCCCAAGAACGGGGAGTATAGGTTTTTCCCTTATATTCGAAGGCTTGGGGTGGAACACCCAGATACGCGTCCATGACACTTGTTATAGCTTTCTTCCAAGTACTGGACAGTTTTTTGTTCTTGACGATGCTCTGGCCCATACCTTCCAATATACTGCTCATCTCAGAAAAATTATTGCGTGTCTGCCCTTCTTGCAGACCAGTGTAGACCTCTTGTGGCACAGCACCGTATTTGCGATATATGGTCAGCACATCGTGCAGTTGTCCTCCTTCGCCCTGGCTCTGGCCACCATGTAGCCGCACAAAGTTCTTTGTCTTTTCGAGATAGGTGTAGTACGCCGTGAAAATAGGGGATATGTCTACAGGTTGTCTGCCCATGCGGATCATTTCAGATTCGAGAAATGAATTGCCGGAGTAAGACCAACATGTGCCTGACGATCCCTGATCTTTGATGGATGTATTGGTCAGGTTGATGACTTCTGTGAAAGTAAATCCTTCTTTACTATTGTCGCTGACATTGGTTTTGAGGGAATTGATTAAGTTGTCCTGCGCATACGTATGTGATGCAATGGCAAATATGGATGCCGCAATAAATAGAGATTTTCTCCAATTCATGTTAAATTATTTTTATGCGAAGGTAAAAAAATGATGAAGAAATTCCTATGCTAGCATTGTAAAATATTTAGGATATTGGCTGTTTATCTTGGTAAAGGGGGATTTTTATAAAAAATGTTGTACCTACATTTATCGTACTCTCAAACCGAATGGTACCGTTCATACTCTCGATGGTCTGCTTGACGAAGGCCAAGCCGAGGCCAGTACCCGAACTTTTGGTGGTAAAGTTTGGTCTAAAGATATTGGGTCTAGCTTCTTCGGATACGCCTATGCCATTGTCTTTGACCTGTATCTCTATGCTGTCTGTACCCAATCTGTTGATGACGATGTCGACTGTGAGTTTTCTACGTTTCGAGCTAGCCTCTATGGCATTCTTGATAAGATTGTTGAATGTTCGGAGCAACTGTCCTCTGTCTCCCAGGACGGTTACCTTCTGCAACCTGGTATTGTTCCGCAAGGATATTTGAATATTTGGGTTGCTATTATACGTATCGGTTGATTTGTATATTTTTTCGATGAGGTCAATGGCGACCATCTTGGTTTCGGGGAGTTTGGCAAAAGAAGAAAACTCCGAGGCGATATGAGACAGTGCGTCGATCTGTTCGATAAAAGAGGTGGATATTTTTTTGAAACGTTCTTTCAATTGGGGGTCGTTTTCGTGAAAGGACCTGCTGAGCAACTGTATGCCCAATTTCATCGGTGTTAAGGGATTTTTGATCTCATGCGCCACCTGCTGAGCCATTTCACGCCACGCGGTTTCCCGTTCCTTGTTGCGCAATTGGGTGGCATTTTCCTCCAATTTAATCAACATTTGGTTGTACTCTTTGATGAGTGCTCCTATTTCATCGTTTTTATCCCAGTACAACGGTTCGATCGGTTTGCCGCTCAACGTCGTTTCCGCCAATTTTTGGCCGATGATCTGTAGCGGTTCTGTAATTTTCCGGGCTATAAAAGCGGAGAGGAAAGCCAAAATGATGATGATGATGGTATAGATATTGAGTATGGTATTGAGTAAAATATTTTGGCTGGTCGTTTCTTCCTCATTGGATGCAAAATAGGGTATACTGAGATAAGCTAGAGTTTGGTAGTTGGCATTGCGGATCGTCGCATAGGTGACGTCATACCTAAATCCGGCTAAAATTTCCTTGTTCAGAATACCATTTTTCTTCAGGACATTGAGATTCAGTAAGGCATCCATATGAATGTATGGAGAGATGAGCCGTTGATCGTATATCTTTGGCTGGGTCGCATAGAGGAGCTTTCCCTTGCTATTGTACAGGTTGAAGTCTGTCGTCAAGACGTTGGAAGTACTTTTGATCAGGTCCTCGATGTTGGACAATACCTCCTGTTGGGAAAGGTTGTAGATATTGCTCTCTATCCTGTTGGAAATCTTGGATATGTATTCGATTTTTTCAGTTTTGCGGTTTTCTTCTGCTTGATAGCTTATGCTGACAAAGGTAATAATGCCCGAGATAATAACAGCCAGAAGTACAGATAAGATGACCAGCGTCTGTATACGGGTACTGTAGCGAATGTTTTCCCTAAGTCGGTAAAAGCGATAGGCTAGATGCCGAAAAGAGAGTTTTTGCGACATGAATATGGGAATAAGCACTACACCTAGATTGACAAAGGCCATGATGACATACAGCAATAGGAAGGAGGAGGAGGCCAAAGCGATGAATTCCCAATAGGATTGAGCCTCCTTGCTGACGATAATCGTCGTGTAACTGTTTGGCCGGTACAGCATGTGGATGAAACGACCTTCCTCTTTCAATGTAATGTATTCGCCTATCTGCTGGGGAAAGGAGGCATCCGTGCGGGGATAGACAAACTTCCCGTTTTGTGTGATTAAGCTACCATTCTTATAGAAAGCATAACTGTTTTCGCTCAGGTTTTTCTGGCTCAATTGCTGTTCGTTTTTGTCACCGTCCAATATAATAGGAAAAGGGAGAGCTTGATTAAAAGCTTTGTTTGTAAAGTTGAGGAACAGTGTCAACTCATTTTCGTCCGAGATGAGCATCTTTATGACGGCAAAGTATTCCAATGTGCCCAGTTCAGTAGATGCTTTATAGAAGCTGGATTCCGAATTGACTTTCGTCGAATTAATGACCTTTTCCCGGTATTCTTTGATTTTATTGGTATTGTAGGGTTCGACCGGAATATCGTTTATATAATAATATCCTTGAAAATCGTATTTGGACAGATAGCCATTGAGGTATTTTCGTTTGATATAGGATGTCAGGTACTTTCCGTCTACATTTGGATAGGAGAATTCTAATATCTTGGGAAAGTACGTGTCGCTCAAGATGTCATTTTCCATGGAATCAAATTGTACGATGGCTTCAGGATCATCATTGGATTTCAAGAAGGCTATGGTCTGTCTGAGCTGTTCTTCCTGCACTGTTTTGTAAGCTTTGGAGAAAACGATAGCTGTAATAAAAGCCAAGGCGACCAGACAAATTACCTGGGTAGAAATGTTCTTCTCCTTAAAAATCGACTGGTCAAAGGAACGAACCAATATGATCGTCCCGATCAGGACGTTGACCAATGTAAAGTCATTGTTCAAAGCAGCCAGTATCAGAAACTGTACCAGGACGATAAGCTGTATGTTGATGGTGTAAGGTATCTTGTCATAAAGCCTTTTGCCAAGATAGAGGATAAAATCCGTCAACAGGATGAGCGAAAATATATTGATACTATAAGCTAGAACCAGAGAAAAATCAAAAGGGTTTAGCTTTAAGATGTCAATGAAATTGTAGTCCGCGATGGAAGAATGGGTAACGATGGTTCCTAAATAATAGAATATCCTATTGAAGGCAATGTAAAGAAGGCATAGCAACAGATAGAATACAAAGATTCCGTATGGTTTGCCCTTGAGTTTGTCTGGGATGACAAGGATATTTTTGACATATATGCAGTGGCATATGAGCAGCAGAATGACAATACTATTGGCTATAAAGGAGCGTAGATCGGGCGTGAACGGAGGATAAGCGTAATTTTCGGGTTTGAATATGGCTAATGCAGAATTGGCGGTCAGCCAGTTTGTGTGGAAATCCAACAGCCGCAACAAAAAAAACGTGATAGCCAACAGTACAATCGATAGGCCCGGACGTCCACGTTTTGCGATATCCATACATGTTCCTTGGATCAATATGACAAAGGCCAGGCTCGCCAGGATCCAGCACAGCAGTTGAATCTTTACAAAGGTGTTGTTATATCGGTCAGAGGTTAGTTTTACAGAAAATAGATACGTGTTGCTTTTTGAGTATATGTTTTTGACATTTTGATCATCGCTAAAATCGGCTATCTCCAAACTGCTTGTGTAAGGTATCTGCTGTTTAACCAAGGGTTTGCGGTAATCGTCGCTGTTTTTGGATAATCTTTTTACCGTCACCAAAGCCAAAATGCTAATATCTTCATTGATTTCCTTCTTTTTGACGACGAAGGAGCGGTTTTCAGTAGAGATATACGAGAGATCGTTCTTTAATCCGTTCAATGATTCGGGTACATAGATATTGAAATTCCAAAAAATAGGTTCATTTTTCCGGTAAACAAAAAGATGAATGGACTGCTCTTGGTATTTTTTGGCGATCTCACGTACTTGTAAGGGGTATCTTTCGCAATTGGCAAAGGTTTTCAAGAGTAGCTCATCTTGAAATATGTCGTCGATGATATCTTCTTTGGCGTGGATCTTTTTTGTCAGTGCCTTGCTTTCGGTATCGAGGATATGCTTATCGTGTATGGTGCTGTTTATCGTGATTGCCGTTCCGATAAACAGGAATGTCAGCACAAGTAATAATATCCTGATGTTATTGCTCATTGTTGGGCAGATTGACAATATGCCTTAAATATAAACAAAAAAGTCCTTACAAGTTTTTTTGCAAGGACTTTTTTTAAGCACTGTTAGCGCACAAATCCTTTCGTGTGCTTGTTTATCGAGGCACACGAAAGGATTTGCTTCGTGGTTCGTGCGCCAGCGTTGGTGTGCCTTATCTATTAACTATGTACGTCTTCTTGACGGAATATTTTTGCCGTAAAATATTCTCTGTTCAAGCGGGCGATATTCGTCAATTTGATACCTACCGGACATTCGGCCTCACATGCACCTGTGTTTGTACAACTTCCAAAGCCTTCCTTGTCCATTTGGTCCACCATAGCTTGAGCACGCTCATAGCGTTCGGTCTGTCCTTGTGGAAGCAAGGCAAATTGCGATACTTTGGCCGAAACAAAAAGCATGGCCGAAGCATTCTTACAAGCGGCAACACAAGCTCCACAACCGATACAGGTGGCTGATTCGAAAGCTTCGTCTGCAACACGCTTAGGAATAGGTATGGTATTGGCATCAGGTACGCCTCCTGTGTTGACATTGACGTATCCGCCAGCTTGTTGGATACGGTCAAAGGCAGTACGGTCTACGGCTAGATCCTTCAATACCGGAAATGCTGCCGCACGCCAAGGTTCAATGACGATAGTCTGTCCATCGTGGAAGCTACGCATATGCAATTGACAAGTGGTCGTACCTTCCATCGGACCGTGTGGACGTCCATTGATGACCAATGAACACATACCGCAGATACCTTCGCGGCAATCGTGGTCAAAATAGATAGGGTCTTCTCCTTTGCGGGTCAAATCTTCGTTGACTACGTCAAGCATTTCCAAAAACGACATGTCGTCTGCAATATCATTGGCCTGAATGGTCACGAATTGCCCTTTTGATTTGTTATTTTTTTGACGCCAAACTTTCAGCGTTAAGTTCAAGTGCTTACTCATGTTTATAGTATTTGAGTATTTAGATATTAGTATTTAGACCTTAAGGTTTTCGTATTTAGATTTTAGACCTTCTTTGATTATCTCCAATCTAACTACTAACATCTTTCAATCTAATATCTATTTATAACTCCTTTGTGTTAACTTCACGTTTTCGAATATCAGTTCTTCTTTATGGAGGACTTCGGGCTGATTTTCACCTTTATATTCCCAAGCGGCTACATATGTAAAGTTTTCGTCATCGCGTTTAGCTTCACCTTCCTCGGTCTGCGACTCCAGACGGAAGTGCCCACCGCAGGATTCGCTGCGATTCAGTGCGTCATCTACCATCAATTCACCCAATTCGAGAAAGTCAGCAACACGGCCTGCTTTTTCCAGCGACATATTCAATTCTTCATTTTCACCCAATACACGGGCGTTGCTCCAGAATTCTCTTTTCAATTCCTGGATAAGGCCTTTGGCTTTGGTCAGACCTTCAGCCGTACGGGCCATCCCGCAGTATTCCCACATGATGTGGCCGAGTTGCTTGTGGATGTCGTCGACGGTTTTCTCTCCCTTTAAGGATAATAGTTTGTTGATATTGTCCTCGACATCTTTGCGCGTTTGTTCGAAAGCAGAGTGGTTTTTGTCTACCGGAGCAAATGTTCCTAGGTTAGCCAAATAATCCCCTACAGTGTAAGGGATGACGAAATAACCGTCTGAAAGACCTTGCATCAACGCCGATGCACCTAGACGGTTGGCGCCGTGATCGGAGAAATTGCACTCACCCAGAGCATACAAGCCAGGTACTGTTGTCATCAGGTTGTAGTCTACCCATACACCACCCATGGTATAGTGTACGGCAGGATAGATACGCATAGGCTGTTTGTACGGGTTTTCGTCCGTAATCTTGTGATACATGTCAAATAGGTTGCCATATTTGGCACGTACCGTATCCTCACCGAGACGTTTGATAGCGTCTGCAAAATCCAGGAATACGGCTACACCGGATTTACCTACTCCACGACCATCATCTACAGCTTCTTTAGCATTGCGGGAAGCTACGTCGCGAGGTACCAGGTTGCCGAATGAAGGATATTTACGTTCCAGGAAGTAATCCCTGTCTTCTTCTTTGATATCGTTGGGGCCGATTTCCCCTTTGCGGAGTTTTGCCGCAACCTCTTGTGATTTAGGTACCCACACACGGCCGTCGTTACGCAAGGATTCCGACATCAGCGTCAGTTTTGATTGGTGATCGCCGGTCACGGGAATACAGGTCGGGTGTATCTGCGTATAGCAGGGATTGGCAAAGAATGCACCCCGTTTGTGCGCCCGCCATGCGGCTGTCACGTTACAGCCCATCGCGTTCGTCGAAAGGAAAAATACGTTGCCGTACCCTCCTGTACACAACAAGACTGCATGTCCTTCGTGTGCTTCGATTTTGCCGGTTATCAAGTCACGTGTGATGATACCTTTGGCATGTCCGTCGATCTTGACGATATCCAGCATCTCATGACGGGTGTAGGATTGCACTTTTCCTTTTTTGATCTGACGGTTCAATGCAGAATAGGCGCCCAACAATAATTGTTGCCCTGTCTGTCCACGTGCATAGAACGTACGGGATACCTGTGCACCGCCAAACGAACGGTTATCCAGTAGACCTCCGTATTCACGGGCAAAAGGTACACCTTGCGCGACGCATTGGTCAATAATATTGTTGGAGACTTCGGCAAGACGGTATACGTTTGCTTCGCGCGCACGGTAGTCTCCTCCTTTGATGGTGTCATAAAAAAGACGGAATACAGAGTCTCCATCGTTTTGATAATTCTTGGCGGCATTGATACCCCCCTGTGCTGCAATAGAGTGCGCACGACGAGGTGAATCCTGGTAGCAGAAAGTCTTGACGTTGTAGCCTAGTTCTGCCAATGAAGCTGCCGCAGAAGCTCCTGCCAATCCGGTACCGACCACGATGATCGTAAACTTACGCTTATTGGCCGGATTGACCAATTTCATGTTGAATTTATGATTGGACCACTTTTGGGCCAATGGACCCGCAGGTATTTTTGAATCTAACATATTCTTTTCCTTTCAATAGATGTTATAGACTTTTAAAATAAAAATACAAAGGCATGGCTGCGAAAGCTATCGGTATAATGACACCGAATATCCAAATCCCGATTCCTTTTATCAAACCTATATATCTTCTGTGATTGAATCCTAATGTCTGGAAAGCAGACTGAAAACCGTGGATCAAGTGAAATGCCAAGGCAGCCATAGCGATGACATACAGTAAGACGATCAAAGGATTTTTGAACGTGTATTCCACTTGCTTGTACAGGTCTTTGGTCTGGATGACTTCTACACCATTATTTACGAAAATCTTGTACCCATCATAATTGGGAGGAATTTCATCCGATGCGTTGATCTGACGATTGCCACTTTCCAATTCGGTCTGGTATTCTACATACGGAGTGGTACCGAACTTGTACTGCCACCAAAAATTCTGCATGTGTGTGGCCAAAAAGACCAAGATTACCGTTCCCAAGATACCCATGTTGCGGGAGTTCCATTTACTGTTAGCGTTACCGCTGCTTTGGTAGTAACCAACAGGTCTGGCCGCTTTGTTTTGCCGCGTCAGAACGAGGGCGTAGATCGCATGGACGACAATAGATGCATACAGCAAATAAGAGACAACCTTGATCGGTGTGAAATGGGTCATGAAATAGGCATAATTGTTGAATGCATAGCCCGCATCATCTTTAAATAACTGTAAGTTGCCAATCAAATGAACAACTAGGAACGTACATAAAAAAAGTCCCGTCAAGCTCATGATTAGTTTCTTCCCAAGGGAAGAAGTCAAAACTGGCTTCGATTTACTACTCATTATCCTTTAAGTTTGATTATTTAGCACAAAAGTATCTATTTGCTTTGTTTAAAGCACGTGAGTTCCAAAAAAACATTTAATTTAGAACCAATCTAAGAAAAAAGATATGAAAATAGTAGAGACGCAATGCACTGCGTCTCTATATAGTATCTGATATCTGGCACACACGCGGCATGTGTACACCAAGCTTAGATAAGAGGTTTTGTTAAAAGAAACTATATCCTAAACCGATAGTCCATATATTTAAGGTCTGTTTAGAGCCTTCCTTACGGATATTGCCTAGTCCATATTCATATCGGGCATCGACTGTAAAGTTGCTGATATCTATACCGATCCCACCGATGATAGCTGCAAAATTGCTTTTATAGTTTTCTAAGCCATCTTTAAATGTTGCCGATGCGTTAGCACTATAGGAAGCATTCTGATCCACGACAAAAGAAAATAAAGGTCCTGCCTGTACTCTACCTTTAATGGGGCCGATAGGAAATTTTGTGCCGATGAGTACCGGTATATCAATATTGCTAAATTTCAGATCACCGGTCATCAGCTCTCCTGCAGCTTCGCCGGGACTTTGATCTTTGACGGTCGTGTTTTTGCTTGTAAAATAGACCTCCGGCTGTAAATGGACCATACCCGCACCTACACGTCCCCATGCACCGATGAGGTACCCCGTGTTATTTTCGGAATTTAGCCATTTGTCCTCACTCTTCAGTTTGGAGAAGTTAGCACCTGCTTTGATACCTAGCTTCAGATCCTGTCCAAAGGATATTCCTGTGGCCACAATGAGCCCTAGAAAAGATAATATTGTTTTTTTCATAGATAAAGTGTTATTTTTAACGGTTTAAATTTAGGCATTTTTTATTCAAATAAGATCACATAAATAGTATTAATCATGAGCACGATCAAAATTACGAATTCGGATTGGGAAGTTTTAAAGGTAAAGCTAAGGCGAAAATATAATCATCTTTCGGACACAGACTTGCAATATACAGAGGGCGAGGAGGAAGAATTGATCGAGCGGTTGGCCAAACGTTTACACCGTAATCGGGAATACGTACTGTTTACACTGTCAAAGGAACTGGCTGATTTGAGTAGCAATAGCCTATAAATATCATGGAAGAAATCAGTTGGGCAGATTTTGAAAAAGTAGAACTTCGTGTGGGGACTGTCGTCGCGGTCCACGACTTTCCGGAAGCTAGAAAGCCTGCTTATCAATTGCAGATCGATTTTGGTCAGGAATTAGGGATAAGAAAATCCAGTGCACAGATTACGGCATTGTACACAAAGGAGGAACTTATAGGACGTCAAATCGTTGCTGTCGTCAATTTTCCTAAAAAACAGATCGGAAAGTTTATGTCCGAATGTTTGGTTACCGGATTTTCCGATGCAAATGGAGATATTGTGTTGACGGCAGTAGAGCGTAAGGTGCCGAATGGAGCGAGGTTGATGTGATAATTGTATTGCGTATTGCGATGTGAGTATTGAGAAGCGAGGGATTTGAAAGTTTTGAGGTTGACTTATCACTTACTACTTATCACTGAACACTATAAAGAAGATGCAGATATTCAATTTTGAAGAGGGTTCGGTGCAGGCTACGCCGGATGAGATGTATATGAAAGAAGCGCTGAAGCTTGCGCAGAGAGCTTATGAGGAGGATGAAGTGCCCATAGGAGCAATCATCGTTTGCCAAGGGAAAGTCATCGGCAAAGGTTATAATCTGACTGAGCGGTTGAACGACGTGACGGCTCACGCTGAAATGCAGGCCTTTACGGCGGCAGCAAATTTTCTAGGGGGCAAATATCTCAAGGACTGTACGCTATATGTGACTGTAGAGCCTTGTGTAATGTGTGCAGGGGCTTCTTATTGGGCACAGGTTTCCCGTATTGTATATGGTGCAAGGGATGAAAAACGTGGCTATTCTTCTTTCGGACATAAAATCATCCACCCCAAAACGGAGATCGTCAGCGGTGTCTTGGCTGTCGAGTGCGCAACGCTTATTCAATCATTTTTTCGTAATAAAAGGTGATTTTTCCACATTATCAAATATGTAAGAACAATGCTCTTTCAATTTTGTTATATTCGTACACTAAAAATTTTAAACATTCAATAACTTATAAAAAATAACAAACACTATGGCATTTGAATTAGAAGCGTTACCATACGCAAATGACGCATTAGAACCACATATCGACAAAGAAACGATGGAGATTCATCACGATCGTCACCATCAGGCTTATGTGGACAATCTGAATAAGGCTATCGCCGGTACCGATGCGGAGAATGCTTCTTTGGAAGATATTCTGAAAAATGTAAGCAAGTACTCTCCGGCTGTACGTAATAATGGCGGCGGACATTACAACCATAAATTATTTTGGACTGTATTAAGTGCTGACGGAGGAGGTGAACCTACAGGCGAGCTGGCTACAGCTATCAATGAAACTTTTGGTTCATTTGACGAATTGAAGAGAAAACTGCAAGAGGCTGGAGCTACGCGTTTCGGATCGGGCTGGTCATGGTTGATCGTGACAGCAGACGGTAAATTGGCTGTGACTTCTACGCCAAATCAGGACAATCCTTTGATGGATGTGGCAGAAGTGAAAGGTACGCCGATTTTTGGTATCGACGTGTGGGAACACGCCTACTATTTGAAATACCAGAATAAACGTCCGGCTTACTTGGAAGCTATTTTCAATGTGGTCGACTGGAATGCAGTTGCGGCAAATTATGCTGCGGCTAAGTAACAGGGCAAAAAGACGTTAAGTTCAGTAAATTATTCCGTCATTTCGACGAGGAACGAGGAGAAATCTATAGACGCACAGGGGTAATTTGTTCCCTATATCCTTAGATTTCTCTTCGTCGTACCTCCTCATCGAAATGACGGTTTAAGTTTTGTAGATAGCCTCTTTTTTAAGATATTTGTTTATGTTTCGGTCATTGCGTTATCTGTTTTTGGGTGTAATTGTGTTTTTGTCCTGTGGACAACGTATGCCTGACAGCAAAATAAACGTAAACAAAGAAAATAGAATAAAGATGGAAAATAATGTTGCTATTCTGGCGGGAGGTTGTTTTTGGTGTACAGAAGGACCTTTCATGTTGCTGGAAGGGGTCGAAAGCGTGACATCGGGCTATATCGGTGGCCATGTGGCGCATCCTACCTACAAACAGGTGTGTACGGGAGAGACCGGTCATGCCGAAGCTGTCAAAATCGTGTACGATACGACAAAGGTAAATTATGAACAATTGTTGGAAGTCTTTTTTACGGTGCATGACCCTACGCAACTCAATCGACAGGGCAATGATATCGGTACACAATACCGTTCGGCTATCTTTCCGGTCAATGATGAGCAACGTACAAAGGCCGAATTGTATATTTCGACCTTGAAGGAAGCGCAGGTATTCGATAAGCCGATCGTCACGACCATTGAAGAGGCAGACGCTTTTTATATTGCTGAAGAGTATCATCAAGATTATTTCAACAAAAATCCCGAAGATGCTTATTGTCTTTTTGCTGCCAAGCCCAAATTGGACAAAGTGCGAAAGTTGTTTGCCGATAAACTGAAAAAAGGCAAGTAATCATTGCTATATGAAGCCCATCCAATTCACACTTCCGGTCTACGGAGAAGGAGTTTTTTCCTTGTTGGAGGACAAAAAGGACAATTTCTACAATTACTATCATCGTCATGATGAATTGCAGATCACGTATATACTAAAGGGCAAAGGTACCATTATGGTAGGCAATATTGTGCAATCCTTTCACACAGACGATGTGTTTGTGCTCAAACCCAATGAGCCGCACATGTTTGACAAATATGGCAACGGAGAGCAGGTAGATGAGCAGATACATGCTATCCATGTATTTGTTCACCTCGAACGTATGGGCAAACTATTTGTACTTCCCGAATTTGAAGCCGTGGCTCAGTATTTATTGGAATTGGATGCCAGCCAAAAAATAGATCCCAAGGCAAGCCCCTTACTCAAGACATTTTTTTTGAATCTTTTGACGAGGACGGCTATCCCTAAGTTTGCTGAGTTTATCTATTTGCTGCATACTTTGACACAGTATAAGCAATCATCTATCTCTCTTTATTCAGGTATTCGTAATTTGGCTTATTCGGATCGGGATGGTGTGCGGATCAGCGAAGTTTACAAATACACTTTCGATCATTTTCATGAAGATATAGCTGTGGAAGATGTAGCGTCTATCGTGCATATGACACCGACTTCTTTCTGCAAGTTCTTCAAGAAACATAGTATGAAAACTTATATTGGTTTTTTGAACGAGGTACGGATCGAGAAGGCTTGCCAGATGCTTATCAATAAGCATACCGAAAGTATCTCGGAAACCGCTTTCCAAGTAGGATTCAACAATGTGGTACACTTCAACCGGGTGTTCAAACAGGTGACCGGATTGTCGCCCAGGCAGTACCTGACACAGCATCAAGTGTAGTGATCTGGTGGCGCAACGCTACCTGTCCGGTGGGCAGGTTTCTGCTTGCGCTGGTTGTAGAGACGTAAGATCTCACATTTCTACGAACAAAAAATATCATCAATCGATTGGCCTTATCAAAAACCTATCTCTTTTTACTTTGTTGATAAATAGGTGGTTGTTGGTTTATATTGGAGGTTTTTTGAATTTTTATAACCTTCTTGAAGATAAAAAATGTTAATTCATGGACAGTTGCAGTATATAAAACGGTCAAGTTATTTCGTTTTTTTACAAAAAAGAAAATTAAGCTATGTTAAAGGGATTTTTTAATGTTCCGGCACCGGCCAACGAACCGGTTTATTCCTATGCGCCCGGAACGACAGAACGCGCCTTATTGAGAGCGGCTATCGAGGAGGCTCGGAGCCGGAAAATAGATGTGCCGATGTATATCGGTGGTGAAGAGGTACATACAGCTAAAAAAGTAAAACTGACACCTCCTCACGACCATACACATGTATTGGGGTATTATTCCCAAGGTGTAAAATCGCATGTCAAGCAGGCTATCCAAGCGGCATTGTCTGCCAAAGAGGATTGGGAAAACCTTCCATGGGAACAGCGTGCAGCCATCTTTTTGAAAGCAGCCGAGTTGATTTCCGGCAAATATCGTTATAAGCTCAATGCTGCTACGATGTTGGGACAGTCCAAGAACGCTTTTCAGGCAGAGATCGATTCGGCCTGTGAGATTGTGGATTTCCTACGTTTCAACGTCAAATATATGGCCGAAATCTATGGACAGCAACCTCCTGCAAATAGTAAGGGTGTATGGAATAGGGTAGAGCAGCGCCCCCTGGAGGGGTTTGTGTTTGCTTTGACCCCGTTCAATTTCACGGCTATCGCGGGCAATCTGCCGACGAGTGTGGCGATGATGGGCAATGTCGTCGTGTGGAAGCCTTCCAATACGCAGATATATTCGGCGAATGTACTGATGCAGGTCTTTCGGGAAGCCGGATTGCCGGATGGTGTGATCAATTTGGTCTATGTATCCGGGCCGGATGCGGGAGAGGTAATCTTTAAGCATCCCGATTTTGCCGGTATACATTTTACGGGATCTACGGGGGTATTCCAGGATATATGGAAAACCATCGGTCAGAATATCCATTTGTACAAATCTTATCCGCGTATTGTCGGTGAGACCGGAGGCAAAGACTTTATCCTTGCGCATGCTTCAGCGGATCTGGATGTATTAAGTACGGCTTTGGTACGTGGTGCGTTTGAGTATCAGGGGCAAAAATGTTCTGCGGCTTCCCGTGCTTATATTCCGAAGTCGTTGTGGAAGGATCTGAAAAAAATGATGGAAAAGGATATTAAGTCCTTCAAAATCGGTGGTACCGAGGACTTTGGCAATTTCATCAATGCCGTGATTGATGAGAAATCGTTTGATAAAATTAGTAAATACATTGATCGGGCAAAAAAATCAAAAGATGCCGAAGTCGTTATAGGTGGTGAGTATGACAAATCCGAGGGGTATTTTATTCATCCCACTGTAATTTTGGCTAAAAAACCGGATTATGAGACCATGTCCGAAGAGTTGTTTGGCCCGGTGCTGACCGTCTATGTGTATGATGACAAGAAGTGGGCTGAAACTTTGAAACTGGTCGACGGTACTTCTATCTACGCTTTGACAGGAGCTGTTATAGCACAGGATCGCTATGCGATACAGGAGGCTACCCATGTTTTGCGCAATGCTGCGGGCAACTTCTATATCAACGATAAATGTACCGGTGCGGTCGTAGGGCAACAGCCATTTGGTGGTGCCCGTGGTTCGGGGACCAATGACAAGGCGGGGTCGATGATCAACTTACTGCGTTGGGTTTCGCCGCGTACGATCAAGGAGACATTCAATCCCGATACGGATTATCGGTATCCTTTCTTGTCAGAGGAGGAATAATAGATCCTGACCGGATATTATTTTGTAGAGACGCGATTAATCGCGTCTCTACGTATTTTATAGGGACAGTCTGCTCTTTTATATATTCTCTAAATAAACACCCTTTTATCTTTTATTGACTATATTTGTAAAACAACTGTAAGTTGTTCAATTTCAATACTTCAATCTGATATTTGTATGAAAAGGTCTGTAGCTATAGCGTTGGTGTTTATATGGATAGGTTTTGTATGTGCGATCAGTTTTATGGAAGCTTGGCTAAAATTTCAGGCTCCCGGCGTGAGTGTCGGTATAGGATTGGGGATAGGGCGTTTGGTTTTTGGAGCGCTTAATAAGGTGGAATGGGGCTTGTTTCTGATCAGTGCGGTATGTCTCTTTCCGTGGCGGCACGAAAGGCAGGCGGTGCAGGGATTGATACTAGCATTGTGCATGATACTGCTTGCACAGACATTTTGGATGTTGCCTGTATTGGACGCCCGTGCAGAACTCCATATCACAGGAGCACCTGTGCCTTCGTCCAATATACACTTTTATTATGTTGGGTTGGAGATCATAAAGGTTATAGGGCTTGTTTTTGTGGGAATGGGTTTGTTGGATAAGCCTCTGGTACTGGGTATTAAAAAATCGTTATAAATATGCAAAACAAGTCTGAAAATTATAGCTATGATACGCTTAGCGAAGCTGTCAACGATCTACAAAGACGGGGGTATACCGAGGACTTTCTACTCGGCGATGCTGAGGAATGTCTGATCTGTAAAAAGCATTCTTTGGAACTGTCTCCTGACGAATTTATCATTGACGAAATCTATCGCTTTGAAGGTATGACCGATCCAGCGGACGAAAGCATAGTTTTTGCTGTTTCGTCGGACAAATATGCTATCAAAGGATTGGTGATCAATAGTTTTGGTGCTGACTTTGGATATCGGGCGTCTAAGCTCGTCGAGGGACTGCAACGGAAAAGGGAAGATTGAACGGTACATTTTGTTTATGCTTTATAAATAAAGTAACTTTGTGCAATCAAAATCTGTATCGTCATGATTGGTCCTAGTATTATATTTTATATTTTTTTTGCTATTCCATATATTATCCTGATGTATTGGCTGGTCAAGCAGGACAAAAAGAAATATGTGTGGGGCATAAGTATTGTGACTGTTATTGCTATTTTGGGGATATATGTCTCCCAAAAGGCTAGCAAGAATGCTATAGAGAATTATAAACAGCATCAGATCGATGCCCGTGAGCAGGAAGCAGAGATGCGAGATAGTGTAGTTCATGAATAAAGGCTGCGCACCTTCGGTGCGCAGCCTTTATTCAATTTATTTTGTGATGCCTTCCAACTTTAGTATAAACGCATATTCCAAAGCTTGGTCTTTCAGGTAGTCAAATCTCCCCGATGCGCCGCCGTGACCAAATGCCATATCCGTTTTTAAGAGTACAACGTTATTACCTGTTTTGATCGCTCGCAACTTAGCTACCCATTTTGCCGGCTCGAAGTATTGCACTTGGCTGTCGTGTAGTCCTGTGGTGATCAATAGATTGGGGTATTCCCTGGCTTCGATATTCTCATAAGGCGAATAGGATTTCATATAGTCGTAAGCCTTTTTTTGATTGGGATTTCCCCATTCGTCATACTCATTTGTAGTCAAGGGAATGGTTTCGTCCAACATAGTATTGACCACATCCACAAAAGGTACGGCGGCAATGACACCGTTCCACAGATCCGGAGCCATGTTGATGACTGCACCCATCAGTAGCCCTCCTGCACTACCTCCTTCGGCATAGAGATGGCCTTTGGACGTATATTGTTGATCGATCAGGTATTTGCCACAGTCTATAAAATCGGTAAAGGTGTTGATTTTCTTCATCAACTTGCCGTCCTCGTACCACTGTCTTCCCATTTCCTCTCCCCCTCGTATATGAGCTATTGCATAGATAAATCCTCTGTCCAAAAGGGATAACCGTGCGGAACTAAATGTAGCGTCTGTCGAGGAGCCATAGGATCCGTAGGCATAGAGATAGAGGGGAGCTGAGCCATCTTTCTTCGTTCCTTTTTTATAGACCAACGAGACGGGGACTTGTGTGCCATCGGTCACAGGGACGAAAAGCCGTTCGGTTATGTATTTATTCGCATCATACCCTCCCAACACTTCTTGTTGTTTCAACAAAGTTTTCTCCCGGCTCTGCATATTGTAGTCGTACGTGGAAGAGGGTGTGACCAAGGATGTGTATCCGTAGCGTACTTTATTTGTGTTGTATTCTTCGTTTGTACTTGGGTAAACGGTATAAGCGGCTTCGCCAAATTCCAAATCATGTTGTGAATGGTCATGTATGTTGTGGATAGCAAGGTTGTTCAGCCCATTTTTGCGTTCGGAAACGACGATAAAATCCTTGAACTCATCTATCCCTTCGATCAGTACATCCGGACGATGTGGAATGTAGTCTTTCCAGTTTTCTTTTTGCGTTTTGTCCAACGGCGTTTGCACGATTTTAAAGTTTTTTGCTTGATCATTGGTCACGATCAAAAAGCAATCGTCCAGCGATACGACTGAATAGAGTACATTCTTCCGACGGGGTTGAAAGATATGGAAATCTCCATACGGGTTGTCTGCGGAAAGATAACGAACCTCTGAACTTGTTGTGTTTTGAGATTGTATAAAGATATATTTTCCGTTTTTTGATTTGCCTACACCAATATAGTTGGTGTTGTCTTTTTCGTCGTACACGACTACATCCTGCTCGGTGGATGTACCCAATACATGGCGTTTTATCTTTTCGGACAATAGGGTAAGCGGATTTTTGGATGTGTAAAACAGCGTTTTGTTGTCGGCCGCCCATGTGGCTCCGCCTGTTGTCTGTGGTATTCTGTCTTGTAGGATTTCTCCTGTTTCCAGATTTTTGATGTGGATAATGTATTCTCGACGGGATACGGTATCTACACCGTAAGCCAATAGCTTATTGTCGGGGCTGACTTCATATCCACCGATTGCATAATAGGCAAATCCTTTCGCCATTTTGTCTACATCCAACAGGATCTCTTCTTTGGCATCCAAGCTTCCTTTTTTGCGGCACAGCTTATAGTATTGTTTGCCTTCCTCGGTGCGGCGATAATAATAGTAGCCATTTTTGAAGTAGGGTACTGATTCGTCTTTTTCCTTGATACGGGATTTCATTTCATTGAATAGACGGGCTTGCAAGCCTTCGGTATCCTTCATCATGGCAGTGGTATACGTGTTTTCGGCTTCTAGGTATTGGAGCACTTTCTCTGCGTCGGGTCCCTGTTTGAAATAATCGTTGAGCCAATAATAATTGTCTACTACCGTATCACTGTGTATGACACGGTGGTGTGGCTTTATTTCTGCGATGGGGGGCTGTACGTCCGGCCAGTTTATCTCGGAGGGAGTTTTCTTTTGCTCGGTACAGGAAGTCAGGATAGCTCCTAAAACGATCATATAGCTGATTTTTTGAATGTTCATGTGTATTATGGAAAATTGATCAAAAGTACGAAATAGTATCTGATTTCTTTAGTTTATGATTGGAGTCGTCAGATCAAATGCTTCTTGTTTTTTTGATATTATATATGGAGGGTTATTTTAGACATATCAATTTTCTATCTCCCCCTACACGGTCCATTCGGCCTCTATGCCGGCCTGGCATCCGACTTGGAAAGGGCCCAAGTCGGCAAGGCCCCTTGTCCAATCAATGTGGTCTGTCACACAGGCTTCCCTCACGTCAGCAGATCCCGTCAAGGCTGGGAAGAATTCCGAAGCCTTAGGATGGGGCTTCGGAAATATCCCTTAGGCCTTGTCCTTCCCACCATCCCCGGTATCTGCTGTCGTCTGCCACCACTTGTGATTGGACGGAGCGCATTCTACATCCGATAGCTTATCCCTGCATATAATGTGCTGATATGCAGGCAAAGTAGTCCCGTATTAGACAGCGTCCGTCCATTTCACCAGCATCGGCAGGAATAGCCCTGCAACGGGAGGCTGTGCGGTGGGATGCCCCTAGCTCCGTTCAGTTTTGTTGATGGGACTGTGGAAAAAGGCCCTAGGGAGACAAAACCAAGGGCAGCAGTTGCAGGGCGATTGAGTGAGGAGATGTGCGACAGGATGCCTTGAAATGGACAAAGGTTTATCTTCGATGAGCTCCACTTCGTTCCGATTTGGTCCTTTTGCCTTACAAAAGGACTAGGCCTGTCTGACCATGAAGACGGAGAGGTAGTGGGGTGGAAAAAACAGAATTTAGTTGCTTAAAATAACCCTCCCTTTTAACTCAACACCATTTATAGCAATAAAAAAATGATGCCTTTGTTCTGTTCGGATTGTGGGCTAAAGAAACCATTTTTAGTTTTATCAGTTTTTAACACTATAAAACAAACCGTAACGCTATCTTTGTAAGATTAAGAAAAAATATATGCATAAATCAAAACTTTTTATTGCCTTGTTAGGGTTGGGGATACTGCCGTTCATGGGTCTTGCCCAAAACAAGAAAGATACTCCTCCGGCCAATTGGTATAATCTGGATTACAAGTCCGATGGTGTCATGGGCATCAGTACGGAGAAAGCCTACGAATTGCTGAAAGGACGCAAATCCTCTCCTGTGGTCGTAGCGGTTATTGATGGAGGAGTGGATGTACAGCATGAAGACTTGAAAGAGGTGGTATGGATCAACAAGAAAGAAAATGATGACAACGGCAAGGACGATGATAATAATGGGTATATAGACGATAAGTACGGGTGGAATTTTATCGGGAATCCCAATGGTGAGAATGTAAACCATGACAATCTGGAAGTGACCCGATTGATTGCCAAATTAGAACCCAAGTATATTTCCGTATTGCCTACAACGCCTTTGTCAGAAGCCGAAAGGCGTGAATTTGTGGCTTACCAAAAGATGGTATCCGATTATACCAGCAAAATGGACGAGGCTCAGTTTGGAGACTTGAATTATGGTCGTCTCAAACAAGAGATAGATCGCATGATATCTAAGATTGGAAAGGAGCCCAAAGATATCACGAAGGAGGATGTCGGTAAATTCTCTGCGGATAGTGATGGCCAAAAACTGGCGTTACGCGTGACTAAAAAAGAAGTGGACGACAAGTCTTTTGAAAAATTTTATGAAGAACTGAAAGAAGGGGTAGAATACTATAGCAATCAGGTCAAATATCACTTGAATAAAGACTATGATCCCCGTCGTATTGTAGGTGATAATTATGAAGATGCCAATGAAAGGTATTATGGCAACAATGATGTCAAAGGCCCGGATGCGGATCACGGTACGCATGTCGCCGGAATCATCGGTGCCAAAAGAAATAACAATATCGGGATCAACGGGGTGGCAGATAATGTAGAGATCATGGCGGTAAGAGTGGTGCCTAATGGTGATGAAAGAGACAAGGATGTGGCTAATGGGATACGCTACGCTGTGGATAATGGTGCGAAGATCATCAATATGAGTTTTGGAAAAGGATATGTGTATAACAAAAAGGCTGTAGATGATGCGGTAAGGTATGCTATGGAGAAGGATGTGTTGTTGGTGCATGCTGCGGGCAACGACGGGAAGAATATCGATATTCACCCGAACTATCCGACCAAGTATTATACCGATAGCTTAAATGCGGTCATGGGAGAAGCGAAAGCTTGGATTACAGTAGGGGCGACAGCTTGGAAACAAGATGGAGACTTGTTGGCTAGTTTTTCAAACTACGGATACAAATCGGTAGATGTATTTGCACCGGGGGTATCCATACACTCTACCATGCCGGACAATAAGTATAAGGATCAGCAAGGAACGAGTATGGCAGCTCCTGTTGTATCTGGGTTGGCAGCTATGTTACGCGCGTATTACCCCCAGCTTTCAGCCGAGGAAGTCAAACAGATTATTCTGAAGTCTGTTGCTAAAGTAGATCAAAAGGTCAAAGTTAAGCAGGAGGGTTCCAGCAAGAGGGTGTATCTGGATGAAATAAGCGTAAGCGGTGGTATTGTCAATGCCTATAATGCTATAGTGGAAGCTGATAAATATATTTCTGTTAATAAAAAGTAAAAAAATGTTAAATACGCTACAATATTAACTTCGGTTTTGCGTTTAGAAGATAAGACGTTAAATCAGAGGCTTATGGTAGAAAATTTTACTACAATTGAAGAGAAGACCTACACGAGTGACGTAAAAGAAGCAACTGTTCCGATGGATAATGAATTTGAAGCCAACATTAGGCATTGCGTTCAGAGATTGGCCAAGGAACCACGTCAAAGTGTTATTGATGGTTTGTTGGATTATTCCAAGTCCTTGTATCAAGGAGAAAACTAAAAAGACCGCCAAACGGCGGTCTTTTTAGTTTTTATACTAGACTCATAAAAGACTAGTCTGCAATAATCAAAAAATAATTTTTCTTGCCCTTTTGGGCGACCAAATACCTGTCGTTGATTAGGCGGGAACTGTTGATTACTTGTTCGGTGTCTGTTAGCTTTTCCTTATTCAGGGAGACACCGCCGCCTTGGAGCATTTTTTTAGTTTCTCCTTTGGAAGGGAATACCTGCGTTTTGACAGCCAATAGGTCCAGGATAGGGATGCCTGCTGACAATTCGGATTTGCTGACGTTGAATTGTGGTACCCCGTCGAATACTTCTAAGACATTGTCGTGATCCAGGCTGGCCAGAAACTCCAATGATCCATTTCCGAATAAAAATTCGGAGGTTTTGACGGCCATTTCGTAATCTTTTTCGGAGTGGGTACGTATGGTGATGTCTTTGGCCAAGGCCTTTTGTACCGCCCGTTGGTGCGGTGCGGCATCGTGTTCGGCAATGATCGCATCGATCTCTTCTTTGGTCTTCAGCGTGAATATCTTGATCCAGTTTTTGGCGTCTTCATCCGAAGCATTCAACCAAAACTGATAGTATTTGAACGGTGACGTTTTTTTAGGGTCTAGCCACACGGCTCCGGATTCGGTCTTGCCGAATTTTTGGCCGTCTGATTTTTTGATCAGTACGGTCGTCAATGCATAGGCTGTCCCTTGATCTTGACGACGGATCATCTCACTGCCCGTGACGATATTCCCCCATTGATCTGAACCGCCCATCTGAATTTTGCAGTTGTGGTGTTTCCACAGGTAATAGAAGTCATACCCTTGGATGAGCTGGTAGGTAAACTCGGTGAATGAAAGACCGTTATCACCTTCCAGACGTTTCTTTACCGAATCCTTGGCCATCATGTAGTTGACAGTGATCAACTTGCCCACATCACGAATAAAATCCAGAAACTTGAAATCTTTGAACCAGTCGTAGTTGTTGACCATTTTGGCATCGTTTTCACCTTCGCCAAAATTCAAGAATTTTGCTAACTGAGTTTTAAGACGGTCTACATAATGATTTAATGTGGGTTCGTCCAAAAGATTTCTTTCTGCCGACTTGAAGGAGGGATCTCCGATCATTCCGGTTGCTCCGCCGACGAGGGCCACGGGTTTGTGTCCGGCATTCTGAAAATGGATCAGTGTCATGATCTGGGTCAAATGACCGACATGTAAAGAATCGCCCGTTGGGTCAAAACCGATATATCCAGCCACTTTTTCTTTGCCCAATAGCTCTTCGGTGCCCGGCATGATGTCTTGAAGCATGCCTCTCCAACGTAATTCTTCTACAAAGTTCATAACAATATGATTTAAAAAATTAAATTAAGATTGCAAAGATAAGAGATTATGACGTATCTTACGGCATCAATTACGAGATAAAGGCATTGTCGTGAACTTTTTGTCGCATTATTACTTCGAACGTTTTGCTTCCGTACCGGAGCAAGTGTTGGGGGGGCTGCTCCCGGACCTGTTGAAGAATGTTGACAAAAATTATTCTTTTCAGCTTCAGAAACTCGAACAGGAACTCTCTTTTCATCCTAAGAGTAAAGCCATCACAGAAGGTTGGCATAGGCATGTAGAAGTGGATAAACTTTTTCATGGCTCTGATTTTTTTTATGAGCATACGCATCGTATTCGGAAACAGATCGAGCATGTGGTCGAGGATTTGCCTGTGCGATCGTCTTTTCTGGCTCATATTTCCCTGGAATTATTATTGGACCACTTGCTGATCGAACAGCATGTGCTGAATGTTGGCCGTCTGTATGAGCATTTGGAAGCCGTAGACAGGAAGGTTTTGACGGTGTATCTTCAGCAGCTGGGTGGGGTAGATATAGATCGCTTTTTTGATTTTTATGATCGTTTTTTGCAATCGCGGTATATCTTTGATTACAGGGAAATGGATAATCTTCCGCATGCTTTGTATAGTATCTGCAAGCGTGTTTGGGATTTTGAAGTCGGTAGCCGACATTTTGAAGAATTGTCCAAACAACTGGAGGAATACAAAAGGAATTATCTTGAAAATTATAGGGAAATTTATACTTTTATCCAAGATAAGATAGCGTGATTTATTTTTTAGCTAAATCTGGCGCAAGTATTCGTGAAGCTGTGCTTGTGACTAAATATGGGCACAAGCGGGATCCCGATGCTCGGGACGCCAGCCAAGATGTAAATCGTGGTTAAAAAATAATAAAAATGAAATAATAAAATATGAAAAACCAACTTTTCAGAAAGAAAAGTGTCAGCCAAATATTATCCGATTCAGCGACACACGGGTCAGGTTTAGCAAAAGTTTTAGGTGTACGTGATCTAGTGTCCTTGGGTATTGCCGCGATTGTAGGGGCAGGAATCTTTAGCACGATAGGCTTGGCTGCCTTCAACGGAGGACCGGCAGTATCGTTGCTTTTTGTTTTTGTTGCTTTTGCCTGCGTATTTACAGCCTTGTCGTATGCACAGTTTGCCAGTACGGTGCCTGTGTCAGGAAGTGCCTATACCTATGCTTATGTCGCATTTGGTGAGCTCTTTGCGTGGATTATCGGTTGGGCTTTGGTGCTCGAATACGCTGTGTCAAATATGGTTGTGGCTATTTCCTGGTCACAGTATTTTGTGTCCATGTGTGAAGGGTTTGGTTTGCACATTCCCAAATGGCTGACCATGGCGCCGGGATATGCATTGGATGCTCATCAGAAAATGCTTGAGGTCGGTTCGGCCAACCTGACAGGTATGGACAGAATTGCTATGCAGGCTTATGAAACTGCTCCCCGAATAGGAGATATACCTGTTATTTTTGATTTGCCTGCGGGGCTGATTACTGTTTTGGTGACCTGGTTGGTATATATTGGGATCAAGGAGTCGCAGCGGGCCAGCAATATTATGGTCGTTATCAAGATCGGTATTATCCTCGCCGTCATATTGGGAGGAGCTTTCTTTGTCAAACCGGAAAACTGGACTCCGTTTGCTCCGAATGGATTAGGAGGGGTGCTTAGCGGTGTAGCCGCTGTATTCTTTGCCTTTATCGGCTTCGATTCGATCTCGACGACGGCAGAGGAATGTAAAAATCCCCAAAGGGACTTGCCCAAGGCTATGATATACTGTCTGGTTATCTGTGCTGTATTGTATGTCGCTATTACCTTGGTATTGACAGGGATGGTACATTATACCGAGCTTAATGTGAAGGATCCATTGGCCTATGTGTTTGAATATGTAGGATTTGATTATATGGCTGGGATTATTTCGGTCACGTCGGTTATTGCCATTACCAGTGCTTTGTTAGTTTTTCAATTGGCGCAACCGCGTATATGGATGACGATGAGCCGGGATGGCCTGCTGTGGAAGAAGTTTGCGACGATTCATCCGAAGTATAAGACACCATCATTTGCCACTATCGTGACAGGAATTGTGGTGGCTGTGCCGGCTTTGTTTTTTAAGATGGATTTCTTTGTAGACCTAACTTCGGTAGGTACATTTTTTGCCTTTATTCTGGTCTGCGGCGGTGTACTGTATATGGATAAGACCGGTCTGTCAAAACAGTCGAAATTCAGAGTGCCGTATATGAATGGTAAATACTTGGTCGGTCTGGGGTTTATTCTGGGATTGGTATTGATGTATATATATGGACAGGATAGCCTTGCGGAATGGAAAACATTGGGTACTAAGGAAGTAATTTTGCACAAGTCTCTCGTCTTGGTGTTTTGGGGCACGTGGTTGGTGCTGAGTATTTTGAGTTTTAAGCACAGTTTTTCATTACTTCCTGTGACAGGTATCTTGGTCAATCTGTATCTGATGAGTGAATTGGGTACGAGTAACTGGCTTATCTTTGTGGTATGGTTGCTGATAGGATTAGGAATATACTTTATGTACGGGTATAAGCATTCGAGATTAAGGGAATAGGGATGCCATCCCTATTCCCTTAATCTCTTCGTATAAAATCCCGGTCTTCGTCGGATAAGTTTGATGTGGAATAGGGGGATTGCTCTGGAGACGCGGATGTTGTTGCGGCGGATGTCTCGGTGGCATTTGGATTACTTATGCCGTATTCTTTGGGATGTTTCTTGCGTCTGCGGAATAGTACACCTCCCGTGATGACACCCAATAGGTAAAAGCTGCCCAATATAATCAATTTGGAAGTGCGGATTTCACCGAATAACCAAAATGTACTTTCTTCCTTGTTGTAGAAGAGAACAATGACCACAAGTGCCAATAGGATAGCTATAATGATAGTTTTTGGTTTCATAATCGTCTTTGTTTCTATGCACAAACATAATAAAAAAAGGAGATAACCTAGGTTATCTCCTTTATATTTTGGTGCTAAATATAATTTTATTCAGCGACAACTTCGAAAGGAACCTGAACTTTTACTTCTTTGTGCAAGTTTAGGTTTGCTACGTATTCACCCAGCGTTTTAGGCTCTGTTTCGAATGTGATACGGCGACGGTCTACGTCAAAGCCTTGTGCTTTCAAAGCTTCTGCAATTTGGATGCTGTTTACTTTACCGAAGATCTTACCGGTTTCGCCGGCTTTAGCGCCGATAGTAAGTTTTGCGCTTTCCAATTTGCTAGCCAATTCCGTAGCGTCTTTTTTGATTTTCTCTTGTTTGAACTGAGCCTGTTTGATGTTCTCAGCCAATACCTTTTTTGCCGATGGCGTAGCCAATATAGCGAATCCTTGAGGAATAAGGTAGTTGCGTCCGTAACCGGGTTTTACTACTACGATATCGTCTTTTTCGCCAAGGTGCTTGACATCTTGTTTTAATATAAGTTCCATTATCGTATCCTCCTTATTTTAATGAATCAGTTACGTAAGGCAATAGGCCGATGATACGCGCGCGTTTTACGGCTTGTGCTACTTTACGTTGAAATTTTGCTGATGTACCTGTAAGACGACGAGGAAGGATTTTGCCTTGCTCATTGACAAACTTCAACAGGAAGTTGGCGTCTTTGTAATCGATATACTTGATACCGTTCTTTTTGAAACGGCAGTATTTTTTACGGTTGTCCTCCACTTTGGGGGCGGTTACGTATTGGATATTGTCGTTTGCCATTAGTTTGCTACCTCCTCAGTTTTAGTTTCAGCTTTTTTGTTGAATGCACCGCTACGTTTCTTTTCATTGTATGCGATAGCATGTTTGTCCAATGAAATGGTTAGGAAACGCATCACACGTTCGTCACGCTTGTATTCAAGCTCTAATTTTTTGATTAATTCACCCGGAGCCTTGAATTCAGTTAAGTGATAGAATCCAGTTGTTTTTTTCTGGATTGGATACGCTAATTTTTTCAAACCCCAATTATCTTCTGCGATAATTTCGGCTCCGCCTTCTGTAAGGATAGTTTTGAATTTGGCAATAGCCTCTTTTGCGACCTCCTCTGAAAGCAACGGGGTAAGAATGATGACAGATTCGTACTGTTGCATTTTTGTGTTATAAATTTTATTTAACTAAACAATTCCGCATTTACGGAAGTGCAAAGGTAGGAAGAAAAGTAAAAAATAAAAAGTAAAAAGTGAAAAACTTTTAAGGTAAAGATGGAGGTCGTCTCCTGTTTTTGCTGGAAACAAACATAGGAGACATTTTTTTTCATATCTCTACAAAATAACTTACTTTAGGTATTGCAAAACGATTGGTATGAACCTAATAGATTACTTAAAACAGGAATATAAGATTGACGAGGATCTGGAAATCTTCTTTGATTCGATCACAGAAACCAAAGAATACCAGAAAGGGGAGGTTGTCTTTGAGCCGGGAAACTATTTGAAACATATCTATTTTATAGAGAGTGGCTTTGCCCGTGTTTTTTATTTCAAGAACAAAAAAGACGTTACCCATTATTTCTTTGCTCCACAGACGTTGAGTACAGCTGTCGAAAGCGTGATGTACCACAAGCCGAGTTATGTGGGCTTTCAGGCATTGGTACCCTCGCGGATAAGTATATTTCCCTTTGCGCCGATAAAGGAGTTGGCCGAGACCAATATTACGGTCAACCAGATTATCCAAAAGATACTGTTGGATATGCTGATAGCTTTTTCCAAACGTTTTTACCGGAGCCAATTTGAAACCGCACACGAACGTTATCAATCGTTGATTGCCGAGAATCCTGAATTGTTTCAGCATGTGTCCTTGGGGCATATTGCATCTTATTTGGGGATTTCACAGCAGACGCTATCCGTGATACGGGGGATGAAGTGATGTGCTTTTTTAAGATATCTGAAAATTTATTTGAAAGATAAGTCGCAATTTTGTCCTGTTAAAAATAGAAAATGTCAAAAGGTATGAAGAAGTTGTTCCGTTATTTTGCTTTCGTATCGGCTTTTGTGGCGGGAGGAAGTGTTGGCTTGTATGCCCAGCAACCGTTCGATGCTTTTAAGACACCTGTCCAACAGGCTGTCGTACACAACAAATCCTTGCAAAACTCGATCTTAGAAAACCAAAAGACCCTTTTAGATAAAGAGATGGTTCAAGGTAAATTATTGCCTATCCTTACGGCGAATGCAGGTTACGGCTATCTGCATTCGGGTTTTGATTTGGATCTGCCTACCCAACAGTTGCCTTTGACCGGGATCAATCTGTTTGAAGGGTCGCAAAAAGGCACGGTCTCTACGCAGGTAGGCCTCGCCGGAGTTACAGCCAAACAAGTTATTTTTAGTGGCTTGCAGATTACCAACGGAAAGAAAGCTTTGGAGCATAAGGCCAAAGCACAGGAATTGATGACGGAGGCAGGTTATGATCAGTTGGCACAGGAAGTGATTCTTTCCTTTGATCAACTGATGTTGCTGAGGGAGATAGATCTGCTGATCGAGGATTCGGACAAGCGATTGCGCAAAGAGCACCAAAAGGTAGTCAAGGCGATAGAAAATGGTTTTGCGATTCCTTACGATAGGGATAAAATCAAATTGGCTATGTTGGAGTTGGAGAGTAAAAAGGCGGAAGTGCAGAGCAATCGTGAGCTGTTATACTATAAGCTCGAAGAGTTGACCGGATTGCCCCAGCAGGAACTGCATTCGATATCCTATACTTTGTCTGAAATCGTATTGGGCGGCGAGGAAGCTATGCAAATGAACAGAAAGGAATTGCAGGCGTTGGAGGCTTCGCAAAAAGCTTTTGAATATGTCTTGAAGAAAGAAAAAGGTGCGCAACTTCCGATGCTATTTGCTTTTGGAAATGTATCGTATGTCAATGCGTTTGGTACGGATATGACTTTGCAGGATATACCCCATATTGGAGATGTGAAGATGTCTAGCAACCATTTTCGTGCCTTTCCTGGCTATGCCGTGGGTGTGGGGATGAAGTGGAATATATTTGAAGGAAAGGCGCATAAATCATCTATAGAAAAGGCTCGTTTGGATTTACAGATCAATGCCAACAAACTGGATGATACACGTGAAAAACTGTCGTTACTCCAACGAAAGACCAAATCGGACTACGAATTGGCTTTGAAAAAAATAGCTGTCAACCAACAACAGGTCACGATCGCTAAAAATAATATGCGATTGGCATCCCGCCAGTTTGAAGAAGGCTTGTTGGATGTGACAGAACGGTTGGAGGCTGAAAATGAGTATTACAAGCATTCGTTGAGTTATTTCAACCAGATATTGAGCCAGCGAAGCATGGCCACTGAACTATTGAAAGCAAACGGGAATCTTTATCAGACAATAATGCAATAAATCATGAAAAAAGCACTATATATTCTAGGTACATTCATTTTATTCCAAAGCTGTTCAAATCGCACAGCAAATTACAAATCTTTTGAAGGAAAGATCGAGCGTGATCAGTTGTCGGTCACGACTAAAGTGCCTGGCAAAGTACACCGTATATTGATCGAAGAAGGACAGTTTGTCCAGAAGGGAGATACACTGCTGATCTTGGAATTGCCGGAGGTCGATGCAAAATCCCTTCAGGCTCAGGGTGCATTGGAATCCGCGCAGGCACAGTATGAGATGGCCTTGAAAGGAGCGACAGATGGCCAGTTGGTACAATTGAACGCTAAAGTCGATGGGCTGAAAGAGCAATACGATTTTGCCCAAAAATCATTGGATCGTATGCGCAACCTATTGGCGGATTCGTTGGTCTCTCAACAGAAATACGATGAGGTGTATGCCAAATACCAAGGGGCAAAAAACCAATACCTTGCTGCTCAGGCCGAGTTGGCCGATGTGAAACATGGGGCACGTGTCGAGCAGCAAAAAATGGCTTTGGGACAGAAAGAACGTGCGTTGGGAGCTGTTTCCGAAGTTAACATAGCGGCCCGGGAGCGCTTTGTGCTGGCTCCACAGGATATGACTGTCGAAACTATCAATTTGAAGATTGGCGAATTGGCCTTAGCAGGTTATAGTCTGGTGTCCGGATATATAGAGGAGGGTGCCTATTTTCGCATGACCGTACCGGAAAGCAAGGTTAAGGATTTTGCGAAAGGAACACAAAAAGATGTGACGATCCCTTATCTGGACAACAAGAAGATAGTGACTGTGGTCGAGACCATCAAACCGTTGAGCTCGTATGCGAATATCAGCACGGCATATCCTGATTTTGAGCAGCAGGAAACCTTATTTGAGGTTCGTTTGAAGCCGGTTCGTAAGGACGAGAGCAAAGAGCTGTTGACCAAAGCAACTTTCGTTATCAGCGACGGACAATAACAGGTATGAGGTCTGTATGAATTGCAATTGAAAAAATATTCTAATGAAAAATTTTTGGAATCTGATCAAACGAGAGTTTGCGTTATTCTATCAGAACAAAGTTTTGCTTATTTTATTCTTGGGCGCACCGATCCTATACGGCGTATTGGTGGGTAATGTATATAAGCAGGGTAAGGTCACACATTTACCTATAGTCGTCGTCGATGAGGATCGTAGCCCATTGAGCCGTCAACTGATTGATATGTTCAACGAGAGTGAGGTCATCTACGTTTCGGATGTACTGCCGGATGCGTTCAAGGCCAACGAAACGGCAATGAAAAGTGAAGCTACGGTCGTCGTACATATACCGCGTGGTTTTGCATCGGATGTCAATTACAACCGGAGTACGGAGTTGACCTTATTTGTCAATGCTTCCAATACACTGACCTCCAACTATGCCATGATGGCGGTCAATGTATGTGCCGGAACATTGAAAGCAGGGATTCAGATCAAGGCACAGGAGAAAAAGGGAGTACCGGCCTACATAGCTTCACAGCAGTACGAGCCTTTTAAGACGACCATTATCAGACAGCATATCCGTAGTGGAAACTATCTGTATTTCATGTTGCCTGGTGTATTGCTTACGGTGCTGCAACAGGTCATGATGTTGGGATTGGCGCTGAGCTTTGCCTCGGAATTTGAACGCGGCACGTTTAAGGAACTGGTGGATAGGTCCTCCAATGTATTTGTCTTGATTCTGATCAAGATCATGCCTTACCTGTTGATGTCCATTGGTATCTACGCATTGTATTATGGTTACTCCGTTTATTACAGGATGCCGCTGCATGTTGAGGGTTTTGCCTTTTGGGGAGCTTCTATATTATTTCTGCTAGCAGTGTGTTTTATCGGTATTTTGGTTAGTATAGCTATTCCCAGTCAACTCAAGGCGACCGAAATCCTAATGGTCATCGCGACACCATCATTTATCATCAGCGGATTTACGTGGCCTCTGAGCCAAATGCCAACATGGGTCGTGTATATAGCGGATATGATCCCGTTGACGCATTATTTGCAGATCTTCCGGACGATGCTCATTGAAGGAGGTGCAGCTGAATATGTGCGAGGATCTATATGGGGGCTAGCTATCATTGCTATTGTCACTTTTGTGGCATCGGTTGTGTTGTTGCAGATGAAGATTAGGAAGGTAAAATCGTAGAGACGCAATTAATCGCGTCTCTATATTTTTTTATAATTTTTTTGTTCTTTTGGGAATATGTTGGACAAATTACAGCTAAGAAAAGCAAAAGCGGAGGAGGTGGATACCATTTGGCCGCTTTTCGAACAGGGTATTGAGAAGCGTAGACAGGAGGGAAGTACGCAGTGGCAGGACGGATACCCCAATCCGCAAACTATAGCAAATGATATCTACCACGGTCATGGATATGTATGCGTAGATGAAGGGGACGAAATAGTCGGCTATGTAGCCTTGATTTTTGATGTTGAGCCTGCATATGACATCATAGAGGGTGAATGGCTGACAACAGGGACATATGCTGTCATACACAGGGTCATCGTATCACAGCACAAGAAAATCAAAGGATTGGCCAGTTGGATCATGTTGGCGTTGGAGCCTCTCTGCCAGGCCCGGCATGTGTACAGCATCAAAGCAGATACTAATTATGATAATGCAGGCATGCTTCGTGTTTTCGAAAAAACAGGGTACACGTATTGTGGAATTGTCTATTTGAGAGGAAATCCCAGACAGGCATTTGAGAAGGTTCTTTTAGGACGAGACTGTCGGAAAAAAGTAATTATGCCACGAAGTCACTAAGACACGAAGGAAAAACCAATACTTTGTACCCTAGTGACAGGGCAAAAATCAGTCACAAGCACCGCTTTGTTCATACCTGTGCCAGATGCGGCAGAATGGTAGTCTGGAGACCACCATCATGAAAAAGTCCTTAGACACCCTACGGAAGTCTAAGGACAATGAGATTTTAAACCATGAGCTCTAAAGCTAAAGGCTATTTTTACATCGCTTCGGCGACGACTTCTTCCACTTCGGGAACCATGCGCTTCAGCAAGCCTTCAATACCGGCTTTGAGTGTAATTGTTGAAGAGGGACAACCGCTGCATGAACCTTTTAAGATGACGGTCACAACCCCATCATCAAAAGATTTGTAGGAGATCGCCCCACCATCCTGTTCTACGGCGGGACGTACGTAATCGTGAAGGACCTGCTGGATCTTTTTTTCAGTATCTGTACCTTCGAAATTGACTGAGTCATCTGCCACCACTTCTTTTACTTTCAATTCGGATTCGACCGCACCTTTGACAAACTCTTTCAGGATAGCCTCGATATCTTCCCATGCCACATTATCTGTTTTGGTAATGGTCACGAAATTGCTGGCAAAAAATACACCATTGACAAAATTGAATTTGAACAACTCCCTTGCGAAAGGTGACTCCTGTGCTTTTTCCCGGTCGGGATAGTCCACACTGCCATTGATCAATAATTTATTGACCAAAAATTTCATCGTTGCGGGATTAGGTGTCGCTTCTGTATATACGTTGATAGTAGCCATTGTTAGTATTTAGACTTTTAGTATTTAGATGTGCGTATTGCGTATTGAGACTTTAATGCTTGACACTTGCTACTAAAGCCTTCTGCTTGCAAATATACATTAATTGTTTTTTAGCTCTCGTCATCTATACGTCAAAGCTTACCATGTGACCCCTGTGTAGTTCCAGGGAGTGATGGCCTTGATTTCGTTTTTGACGTCTTCACGAATGTTCAGACCGTCCACGAATAGCGCAATGGTCTCTTGTGTGACATGTGTATTGGTTCGTGTCAGGTCTTTCAGCGCTTCGTATGGCTTCGGATACCCTTCTCTACGCAGGATGGTCTGTATAGCTTCGGCCACGACCGCCCAATTGTTTTCCAGATCTTTTTGCAGGGCGGCTTCGTTCAATATCAGCTTGCGAAGTCCCCGCAAGGTAGATTTCAATCCAATCAGCGTATGGGCAAATGGTACACCGATGTTGCGCAGTACCGTAGAATCCGTTAAATCTCTCTGTAGCCTTGAGATAGGCAGCTTCGCCGCCAAATGCTCGAAGAGCGCGTTGGCCATGCCAAAGTTTCCTTCTGCGTTTTCAAAGTCTATCGGATTTACCTTGTGTGGCATAGCGGATGAACCGACCTGCCCGGCCGTAATCTTTTGCTTGAAATAGTCCATCGATATGTAGGTCCATATATCACGACACAGGTCTATCAATATGTTGTTGATTCGTTTGAGGGTATCGCAACTTGCTGCAAAGCTGTCGTAATGCTCAATCTGTGTGGTGGTTTGCGAACGGTATAGCCCCAGTGTATTATTGACAAAATTGTTGCCGAATGTTACCCAATCTTGTCCGGGATATGCCACATGGTGCGCGTTGAAATTGCCCGTAGCTCCACCGAATTTTGCGGCGTATGGTACCTGATTCAATAGTGACAATTGCTTTTGGATGCGTTCGGTAAATACCTTGATCTCTTTGCCCAAACGGGTGGGAGAGGCCGGCTGTCCATGTGTTCTGGCCAGCAACGCGATGTCTTTCCATTCGGTTGCCAAGCTATCCAATTCAGTAGTGACTTCTTGCAATGCGGGAAGGTAGGCTTTGTGTATCGCCTCTTTCCACGAATAGGGGATCGCTGTATTGTTGATGTCTTGTGAGGTCAGTCCGAAATGGATAAATTCCAAAAAGGCATTCAATCCCAGTTTTTCGAACCTGTCTTTTAAAAAATACTCGACTGCTTTGACATCGTGGTTAGTTACCTTCTCGGTGTCCTTGATCCATTGGGCATCGGCTGTCGAAAAATCCCGATAAATGGCCCTTAGCTGCTCGGCTACGCTGTTGTCAAAATCTGCCAGTTGGGGAATTTTAGAGTCAGCCAAGGCAATGAAGTATTCCACTTCGACGAGGACGCGATATCTTATTAAAGCGAATTCCGAAAAGTAAGCCGATAATTCTTTTGTGGTATTGTGGTATCGTCCGTCTATTGGGCTGACGGCTGTCAAAGCTGATAAAGTCATGTTAGAAAATTTTGTTACAAAAATAGGAAAATGAGTGGCTCAACGCAATTGTTTGTGAAATAAAAAAAGCCTGTGTTTGATAAAAACACAGGCTTTACGAGTATCAAAACTCTTTATCGGATTACTGTACGTTGTTAGCAGCAGAATCGATAGCAGCTTCAGCTGAATCAGCAACAGTGTTGATAGAGTCAGTCAAAACTTCAGCAACTGAATCTACAACTTCTTTCAAAGAATCTGCAGTTTCTTCAGTTTTAGTTTGGTTACCACCACAAGAAGCAACTGTCAAAGCAAATGCTAAAAATCCGAATGCGAATAAATTTTTCATTTTTTTCTAATTTTCTGTTTAATTGAAACAAATATGTTTTTATACCCTTTAATACCGGGAAACCCAAAAGGTAACCCAAAAAATAAATATTTTTTGTTTTTGTGTATAACTACCTGTATTACAGTGTTATGAAATTTAAAAATATTTGTTTAGGTTGCAAATATAGGATAGTTTTATGGAAATACAAGGATAAAAAACTAAATTGGAATGGAAATGTTGTTATAGTTGTAGTCAGTTGTTGGCGCACGAATCCTTTCGTGTGCCTGTATTTTGAGCACACGAAAGGATTCGTGCGCTAGCGATATAACGGCAGTCATTTAAAAAAAATAATAGAAATGCTGAAAAAACTAAAAAGTATCATCCATCTAATGAAATCTATTGATTTTGAACAGGTCGAGAAAATATCAAAAAAAGTAGATCTGGGTGAGGTGCTGGGAGCCGTCTCCAAGATGGACGAAAAGCAGTTGCAGATGGCCATGAAGATGCTGACATCGGGCAAGAAGAAAAAAGATCCTCCACCTATCAATGCAGATTTTTATGCGGTGGAAGAAAGGCTGTCTCCCGAAGATCGGGCATTGCAACTGAAGGTACGGGCCTTTTTGGAGAGCGAGGTCAAACCGATTGTCAACAAATATTGGCTGCGGGATGAATTTCCCTTTGAATTGATCCCTAAGTTGGCCGAACTGGATATCTGTGGCTATGTGTACGAAGGCTATGGCTGTGCTGGCGGGACGTCCCTAATGGATGGGATCATTGCCAGCGAATTTGGCCGTATCGATCCGTCCATTGCGACATTTTTGGGTGTACAAAGTGGACTGACAATGGGTTCGATCTATATGTGCGGTTCGGAAGAACAGAAACAGGAATGGCTTCCTCCTATGCAGAAGCTCCAAAAGATAGGTGCCTTTGGATTGACCGAGCCGTTGGTCGGTTCGGGAACGGCAGGGGGACTCACGACAACATGCAAACGATCCGGTGAAGGTTGGATATTGAACGGACAGAAAAAATGGATCGGAAACTCTACCTTTTCAGATATGACTATTATCTGGGCGCGAGATCTGGATGATGGGCAGGTCAAAGGTTTTATCGTACGCAAGGAAAATCCTGGCTTTCAAGTAGAAAAGATCAAGGACAAGATGGCATTGCGAATCGTGCAGAATGGATTGATTACCTTGACGGATTGCCTGGTGCCCGAGTCGGATCGTCTGCCACATGCGCAGACCTTTAAGGATACAGCGAAAGTATTGCAAATGACACGTGCAGGAGTGGCTTGGATGGCTGTCGGCTGTGCACGTGGGGCGTATGAAAATGCACTGGAGTACACACTGCACCGTGAACAATTCGGAAAACCTATCGCGTCTTTCCAGCTCATACAAAATCATTTGGTAGAAATGCTGTCCAATCTGACGGCTATGCAGACCCTGGTGTTCCGGCTTTCCGAGTTGCAGGATGAGGATAAATTGAAGGACGAGCATGCGTCTTTGGCGAAAGTGTTCTGTACCTTGCGGACGCGTGACATTGTGTCGAGGGCACGTGAAGTCATGGGAGGCAACGGTATCTTGTTGGAATACAATGTTGCCCGTTTTCTTGCCGATGCGGAGGCTATTTATTCATATGAAGGTACCAAGGAGATCAATTCGTTGATCGTAGGGCGTAGCATCACGGGGTATAGTGCTTTTGTGTAAAGTAGAGACGCGATTAATCGCGTCTCTACGTGGCTACCTGAATTCGGTCACATGTGGCGCGTGTGCACAGTATTAAGGATTCTTTTGTCCTTGTTTCGGTAAGTTTGGTATATTTATTGTAACAGATTTGTTAAGCACTAATTATATCATATGACACTAAGAAAAACACTATTAACACTGGCTCTTGTAGGCTCAGGTGTTGTTGCAACTCAAGCTCAGATCAAGATCAACACCAAATCCATCGGTTCGGCAGCAAAAGCCGTAAAAGCAGCGACACTATCCAATGATGATGTGGTCGCTTATACGAAAGAATATGTCACCTGGATGGATGAGCATAATCCGGTAGCGTCTGCTGATCATGAATTGGCAAAGCGTTTGCAAAAATTGACCGGGAACCTTTCCAATTATGATGGACAACAATTGAATTTTAAGGTATATCTAGTGCGGGATGTGAATGCTTTTGCCTGTGCTGATGGAAGTGTACGTGTGTGCGCGGGACTGATGGAAGTCATGGATGACAATGAAGTGCTCGGTGTGCTCGGTCATGAGATTGGACACGTCAAAAATCAAGATTCCAAAGATGCTTTTCGTACGGCGCTATTGACTTCGGCGCTGAAAGATGGTGTGAGTTCACAAGGAGGTACAGCAGCGACCTTGACTGATTCGCAATTGGGCGAACTTGGAGAACAGGTGGCTAACATGAGTTTTTCACGTAAGCAGGAAAGCCTTGCGGATGATTACGGATACAAATTTTTGAAGGATAATAAAGTCAATCCATGGTATATGGCGATGGCTTTTGAGCGATTGTTGGAGCTTTCGGGAGGGGCATCAGATGGAGGACTTTCAAAAAAATTGTTTTCTTCGCACCCCGATACGAAAAAACGTGTAGAAGAAATGTCTCAAAAAGCTACGAAGGATGGTTTTGAAAAACCTATAGTCAACAAATAGTTCTTTTGTTTAGACAATAATAAAGGGGGGGATGTTTTTATGCATCCCCCTTTTATTGTTTTTTTTATTTCTTTTTGCTTTGCTGTTGAGCGGCTTGTTGCTGTCTCATCATCTCTTCCATACGCGTTTGGAAAGAGGATTTTTTCTGTACTTTCGGATTCTTTTTGTTTTCTTCCAGTTTGGCCAGTATCTTCTCATCGTCAATGCTCTGACGGATGAGCACCTGGGTCAAGAATGTGAATACCGCACCCAAGAAATAATAGTAGTTCAGACCTGAGGGGAAACTGTTCAGCATAAAGAAGAATAACAACGGCATAATGTAACCTATGTATTTCATCTGATTGTTAGCTGCTGCTCCGGCTGTAGCATTGTTATACCAAGTGGTCAGCAATGTCGTAGCTGTCATGAGCACACACATCAATGAGATGTGGCCGATCCCAAAAATAGGAGAGAACGTGATTGGCGCATCATACGTGGACAGGTCTTTCATCCATAGGAAACTTTCTCCCCTCAATTCAAAAAGGTTTGGGAAGAAGAAGAAGAAAGCTATTGTAAAAGGCATCTGCAACAACATCGGCAGACAGCCTCCTAAAGGATTGACACCGGCCTGTTTGTATAGTTTCATCTGCTCTTGTTGCAACAACATAGCGTTGTCATCGCCTACCTTTTCTTTGATGACGTCCAATTGTGGCTTGAGTACACGCATCTTGGCCATGGAAAGGTATGATTTGCGTGTCAATGGGAACATGGCTCCTTTGAGCAATAGGGTCAAGATCAGGATCACGATGCCGTAACTCAAGTGGAAACCGTCCAGAAAATCAAATAGCGGTACAGTTATGAAGCGGTTGATCCAGCCCATAGGTCCCCAACCCATGTTGATGATTTTTTCGTATGATTTGTCTTCTGATTTAAGGACTTTGTATTGATTTGGTCCATAGAAGAAGTTGAATTCGTACTGATTGTTGGATTGTGTGTTGAATGCAAGTTCTGCTGTAGTTTTGTAATGCTTGACGACATTGTCTACGGTTAGGTAGGTAACGGCCAATTCTGTATTTTCCAAAGGCTGCTTGGAGGATAGGATCGAAGAGAAGAAGTGCTGTTTGAAAGCGATCCATTCTACTTTTTCTTTCTCCAATTTTTCATCATCATCACTTGTCTCTGACAGGTTGTCGATGTCGTTATCCGTGTTTTTATAGAAAATAGTGGATTTGTCACGTTCGGACTTGATGTTCGGCTCTTTCTGCAATAACGTAGATTCCCATTGCAGTAGGATACTCTTTTGTTTGATGTCGATCAGATTCTGTATTCCTACGGCTTGTATATTCAACCCCAGATTGTAGGAGTTGGGTTGTAGGGTATAGGTGTATTCCAGGTATTGATCGTCACTGTAATTGAGTCTAAATGTTGCGCTGTTGGATGTGCTATTGACCGAAGAGAAGTAAAGGTCATCGGTGTTGATATTTTGTCCTGCGGCATTGAAAAGAAAGCCAAATTTATTGTTTTCGCCTTCTACCAAGTACAGAGGCGTGCCGTCAAAATTGGTCTCTTCTTTGATCTGTACCTTTTTTACTTTTCCTCCTTTGGTTGTGATTTCTGCTTTGATCAATTCGTTTTCTAACGTGACAAATCTTTCGTCTCCGCTTTTGGCTCCGCCAAAGGGTTTGGAGAGGTCGACAGAGTCTACCGTAGCGATTGTCGTATTACCGGGCTGGTTATTTGCCGATGTGTCTACTATCCCTTCTCTTACCTTTTTGAGAGAGTCCTGTAAAGCTTGCTCCTGTTTGATTTCTTGTTCGGAAGGCTTCATTAGGTAAAAGGAACCTGCAAAGATCACAAAGATGAGTACTAGTCCTATGATATTATTTCTATCCATTTAAAAAGAGTTAATTTCGATATTAAAGTTTTTTGATCACTGATTTTTATAAGCTATTGCTGCAGCTACAAAGCTGACAAAGAGTGGGTGGGGATTGGCTACGGTAGATTTCAATTCCGGATGGAACTGTCCGGCGACGAAGAACGGATGGTCTTTCAGTTCGACAATCTCAACCAATCCTGTCTTGGGATTCAAACCCGATGCCACCATTCCTGCTTTTTCGTAATCTTTTAAGTAGGCATTGTTGAATTCGTAGCGGTGGCGATGGCGTTCGGAAATTTTTGCTTTGCCATATATGGCAAAAGCCTTTGTACCTTTCTTGATGTCGCAATCGTAAGCACCCAAGCGCATCGTACCTCCCATATTTTTGATGTTTTTTTGTTCTTCCATCAGGTTGATGACCGGGTTTGGCGTGTTGGCATCCATTTCGTAGCTGTTTGCATCTTTAAGGTGAAGTACATTGCGTCCAAACTCGATGACGGCACACTGCATGCCCAAGCATATCCCGAAGAAAGGTATTTTGTTTTCGCGGACATATTTTATGGTACTCAATTTTCCTTCTAAGCCGCGTTCTCCAAACCCTGGAGCAACCAGTACACCATGCAATCCTTTGAGCTTGTCGGCTACATTGTTTTCGTTGATACTTTCGGCCGCGATGAATTTGACTTTTACCCTGCTCTCATTGGTGGATCCAGCGTGTATAAAGGCTTCTGATATAGATTTATAAGCATCGGGAAGCTCGACATATTTGCCAACCAAACCGATATTTATCTCTGTGGTCGGGTTTTTCAGACGACCAAGGAATGCTTTCCAGTTTTCTAGGTTAGGCTCGTTTTTGGTCGAAAGCTTCAGTTTCGTCAGTACGGTCTTGTCCAGCTGTTCTTTGAGCATGAGCAAAGGTACATCGTATATGGTAGAGGCATCGATGGACTCCACGACAGCATTGACGTTGACATTGCAGAATAAAGCCAATTTTTTGCGGATATCCTGATTCAATTTATGTTCTGTTCTGCAGACTAATATATCGGGTTGGACGCCATATTCCAATAATGTTTTGACAGAGTGTTGGGTAGGTTTGGTTTTGAGCTCTCCTGCTGCGGCAAGATAAGGTACCAAGGTCAGGTGTATGACCAACGAATCGTTGCTGCCCAATTCCCAGCGTAGCTGACGAACGGCTTCGATGAATGGAAGGGACTCGATGTCGCCCACGGTGCCACCGAGCTCAGTAATCACGATGTCGTACTCGCCCGATTGTCCAAGTAACTGCATCCTGCGTTTGATTTCGTCTGTGATATGGGGGATGACCTGTACGGTTTTGCCGAGATAGGCTCCTGCACGCTCTTGCTCGATGACGTGTTTGTATATACGTCCGGTCGTGACGTTGTTGGCCTGCGAGGTAGAAACGTTCAAGAACCGCTCATAGTGCCCCAGATCCAGGTCAGTCTCGGCACCGTCTTCGGTCACATAGCATTCTCCGTGCTCATAGGGGTTTAGTGTTCCTGGATCGATGTTGATGTAAGGGTCAAACTTTTGGATGGTAACTTTGAAGCCACGAGCTTGAAGGAGCTTTGCAAGTGATGCTGCAATAATGCCTTTTCCTAACGACGAGGTTACGCCGCCCGTAACAAAGATGTATTTTGTCATAGCAATTAATGGAATTTTCTATTGTTTTGGACCTCAAAAGAGGTTCTAAATCTGCCTTATGTACGGGATACAAAGATAGGAGTTTTTGTGGGTTTTTGAAATAAAATGTAGCAATTAAATAAAGGTGGTAGTTCCTGACAGGTTTATCCAAAAGATGGTAAAAAAACATATCTTTGGTTAAACGGATATTTTGCAGATCGTGATAATAGCTACTATCGTATAGTGAAAGTGATAAAATTTTAAGAATGAACTTACGGGGAATGAGTGATCAGGAAATTGAGTTCAACCATCTTTTTAGGGAAGAGGGTGGAATTTACAGAGGTAAAATTGTCGAACAGACTCAGTTCCATTCTATGCTGTTTCTTGCTGACAAGTTGATAGAGGGATTCAAAACATCTGAGAGAGCAAGGGATCTTGATATTTATGTGGATGTCATTGATAACTTTTCCATCAATGCCTGTGTAGGAAAGAAAGGCGAAAGGTACTATATAGGCATTAACGTAGGTGTATTGGTCTTGTTGTCCAACATGCTTTTTAGAATGTTCTCCAGCAACAGTATTTTGACAGAGGTCGGTGATGCCTCCAAAGAAAGGGTAACACGAAAGATCCATGATGCACAGATTAGAGACATTCAAACACTGCTTGATGATTTTAATGAGGACCTCACACCACAGGACGAGACTAGATTGGCCGCGGCTTCCTTTTTCTTTAAATCGATTATAGAATTCATCGTGCTCCATGAGTATGCCCACATTATAGATGGTCACATTGACTATTGCATCGATACAATACGGGTTTGTAAGTTGTTTGAGATCCAACCAACGTATGCTGTCGGTTTTGATAATCCGGTTTTTCAACAGACAATAGAATTGCAGGCGGATGACTTTGCCATTTTCGGATGTCTCCATTTGCTACATGATACGCAACTTGGAAAATTTCCCGTGAACCCGCTTTTAAAACCTTACTTCAAAGATTGGAAATCGACTTTGCAATTTTGGTATTTGCCTATTTATACTTATTTTAGGTTTTTCGGGCATCTCAATCAACCACATTCCCTAAAAAAATCTTCTCATCCTATTCCAGCCGTACGATCATACTTGGTTTTGGAGTCACTTGATCACTTTCTTGATAACGATTTTCACCTTCCCGATCATGAAGAGGTTAGCCTATCTTGTATAGAGAGTATCTTTAAGATAGAAGATACTTTTGACCAGATGTCTGAACAAGGTAAAGATCTAAAGGCGCTTGTAATCTACTGATTGGAATTCTTTAGTTTTGGGTGTAGCTAGCTAGGGTAAGATTACACGCTCCAATATAGCCTAACAGATGAAGTAATTGATTATGCAAAAATGCTCATGGATAAACGAAATGATGTCGGCGATCTGTTGAGAAGCTATTCCCCCATTGGCTGAAAGGTAGAATTTTTATATAATGATCATCTGTTAACGATAAGAGATACAGCTTTGAAAAGCAACAATGGATAATAATATGAACACAACAAAACGAGGGAACAATTTTGAAAATAGGGTATATGCTTATCTTCAAGAGGCATTAAGCCAGGACAATCTATTTGTGCCACAGAAAACCAGTAGGATTTTTCAAAAGAAAGGATATTTTTCAAGAGATAGGCAAAGCGATATAATAACTGATATTTCTATAGAAACTTCTATTCCCGGCGCAGATGAGTATAGTTTGTTGACTATAATTGAATGTAAAGGCGGTAATGGTACAATTCCGGTAGATGATATGGAAGAGTTTCATTCGAAAATTCAACAAATAGCTGGAGATAATGTCAAAGCCATCTTTGTGTCTACTTCTGCTTTACAAAAAGGTGCGCTGTCGTATGCTCAATCGAAGAAAATTGCGGTTGTCAGATTCTTACCGATGGATCAGGTGGAATGGGTCAGCTACCATATGCCCCCTAATAGGATGGAGTTTTTAAACCCAATTGAATTCAATTCCGCATTTACAAATCAAGGGCATGTGGGACGCAATAGAAGTTTCTATGGCTGTGATGAATTATCTATTTATAGTGACCTCTTTTCACTGCTCAATGGGTTTTTGAACAGAGCGTAATACAGAGGTGTGACAATGGCTAAGTTTTTGGGATAGACCTCTGAAAAATGGGCTAAAAGCAAAAAAGCCCGACTTTCGTCGAGCTTCTCGGTCGGGGTGGCAGGATTCGAACCTACGACCTCCACATCCCAAATGTGGCGCGATACCGGGCTACGCTACACCCCGAAAAGGTATCACCTTTGTTTTGTGTGGCACAAATATACGCGCAAAAATAATCGTTGTCAACAGTATGCCTATATAAAAACATTAAAACGCTGATTTATTGCGTTATAAATTTTTAACTTCGCGTTACATCCTTCGATAAGCTCTACGAGTCTATATGATGGACAACTAGAGGGAGATCGGGTAGAAATTTTTTGGACAAGTAGGCATGAAGGATGATAAGGGGTGTCTTTGCAGGTAGGTTCATAGCTCTATTGGCTTAAAATGTCAGCTATAATGTATATAATTATATCCTTTTTTTCTTATCTTTGCAGCTTCTTTGGAAAAAGGAAAAAGTATTTGTAAAAAAAACATTTTAAAAATTAAAATAAAAGCTGTAATATTGCATTCCGATTTTTACAGGACATAAATCGTTTATAATTACTCAAAATCATGGATTTAGTAAAATTTGTAGAAGAACAAGCGGTCGTAAAAAATGAAATTCCCGCTTTCAAAGCAGGAGATAACGTTAGCGTACATTATAAAATTCGCGAAGGAAATAAAGAGCGTGTTCAGGTGTACCAAGGCGTGGTTATCCAATTAAACAGTGTAGGTAGTAACGCTACTTTTACTGTCCGTAAAATCTCCAACGGTGTAGGTGTTGAACGTATTTTCCCTGTAAATTCGCCAAACATTGACAAAGTCGTGGTAAACAGCTATGGTAAAGTCCGTCGTGCAAAACTATTCTACTTGCGTGGACTTACTGGTAAAGCTGCTCGTATTCGTACGAAACGTGTATAATTATATATACATTCGTTAAGAGCATCCACTCAGAGATAGGAAAGGGGCTTTGGACATTTTTTGTCCAAAGCCCCTTTTTCAATAATAATGTGGATGTCTATTCGATTGATGGTGTAGGTTTGTAGCTTATGTCTCTTTGGGAAACCTGTGACGAAATAGAATAACTTCCTAAAAATATGTATTGGATTACCGACCCCCGAAGGTATAGTGCTTCGATAATGTTGAGAACATCCTAGCTATATACGTATTTACTAAAGATAGTGGAACGTATTTTTACGGGTTTTTATCCGACTAATACCGTTTGTATGGGAAATGGATAAACCGACTTGCTTATAGGTTGTTTATTGCATAGTGATTATGGCTGCAAAGCCCTTAAAATTTATTACTATGGCAACTACAAAAACTTCCACAAAGACATCGTCTACAGCTACAAAAGCTAAGACAGGCATGACCGGCAAATCTTCGAATAGGGGCATGCAAAAGATAAAGGCGAAATCTGATGCAGCAAAAGATCTCCAGGATTTGTTCGAGGACGGTCTGAAAGATATCTATTGGGCAGAGAAGGAATTGCTTAAAGCGCTTCCAAAGATGGAAAAGAACGCTACTTCGGATAAACTCAAAAAAGCTATTACCCAACACATTAAAGAAACGGAGATGCACGTGCAACGTTTGGAGAAATGTTTCGAGAGTATGGGGCAAAAGGCTAAAGCCGAGAAATGTGATGCGATGGCAGGGTTGATAGAAGAAGGAAAAGGTATCATGGAGGAAACAGAAGAAGGAGCTGTGCGTGATGCCGGAATTATTGCCGCGGCACAAAAGGTAGAGCATTATGAGATTGCTACATACGGTACACTGGCGGCTTTTGCCAAAGTACTGGGTCATAAAGAAGGGTTGAAGCTGTTGTTAGAAACATTGAAGGAGGAAAAGAAATGTGATGAGTTACTGACCAGTATAGCTGACACCAATCTCAATTCGAAAGCAGAATAAATAGGAACTGATATCATAAGAGCTGCCCTCCATACAATAACAATGATTTTTATATAATATAATTTAGGTTTGCAGGGCAGTCTCTTTAGCCAATTAAGTAAATATGGAACAAGCTATTCCAGAACGCCGAATACGGATTATCAAAAGTGTGCAATCTGCTGGCGGACAGACCAGTGCCGAAGCTTTGTGTGGTGAATATCCGGATGATGATCAGGTACTCCGGGCATTTTGTGAACTGGAAGAACAGTATGCTAAGAATCCTGTATACGAGAAGTTGCATGGATTTAATGAACGCTTATCCTTGAGTTTCCGCAACAGGGATTCGAATGAAATAATAAGTTTTATGACCGAAGATTAGGTTTGGTTGATGAAGAAGATGATTTATCGGGGAAGAAGAGTCGCACGAGTGTACCTTAATTAACTTATTTTCAACAAGTTGAAAAATTGCTTAACCATAGATTTCTCGTCGTATCTCCTCGAAATGACGGCATGAAGGGCTTTTTAGACACCTCCTTGATGAGAAACCGGAAAAATTATTCCCGATCGATATTATCTCTGAGTTCCTTAATATGATCATGCGCTTGTTTTTGCAGATCCGCCTGGCTTTGAATGATAGAAAGGGTATGCATAGGTATTCCCTGGGTTTTCTGGATGACATCCTTGTATACTTTTTTAAACTCATCTTCACCACGTTCACAGCTTTCAAGTATTGCCTTGATGGTATATGGAGCAACAGCGGACTTGATCTCCATCCAGGTTCTAAACAACTTGCCGCTCGTGCGTGTATCTTGTGTAGGGAGATCTCCTTCACGTATTACCAGAGGACTTAATTCGTTTTTAAACTGAACGGACTGATCCCTGTATTTCTGAAAAATACCTTGTAATCCATAATTATTTTCGGTAGGCAATAATGTAATTGCTTTTTCGTACCCTTCTATGCGGTCATTGTTGATTTCTACCAGTTGATTCAGCAAGTCTGCTTGATCTTGATTTAAATTTTCCATGTTATCCTCCATTTTGTTTCAAGAAGGACAATTCAGATATGCTTATAGTTCGCTCAAAGGCCAAAATAGGGTATAAACACGAAGCGGATAAGTATAAATCCCGTGGGTATAAGGGTGGGGAAGAATAGCTGAATGACGATGTTATTTATGGTCGATTATGCAAAGTATATAATCACGTTAATACATACATAGAAAGGCCATCTTATCCAGACGGCCTTTTAATAACTGTACTCGGAGCGGGAATCGAACCCGCACGACCTTTAGGGGTCACGGGATTTTAAGTCCCGCGTGTCTACCAGTTCCACCATCCGAGCAACTGAGCGAAAGACGAGATTCGAACTCGCGACCCCAACCTTGGCAAGGTTGTGCTCTACCAACTGAGCTACTTTCGCTTGATGTGCTGCAAATATATGTAGAAAATTCAATAAATGAAATTTTTAGAATCGTTTCCGCTTTTCCTACCCATAATAAGCTCAATTTGTGTAAATTAATTTTTACGTAAGGTACTAATTTACTTGATTGTGATATCTATGGTATCGTTTTTGCCTATTTTTGTACAATGAAATGGATTAAACGGCTTATTCCGGTATTATTGTTTTTGCCGCTGTATGTATCTGCGGATACCTACCCCGAAGTGGTGTTTGACAATAGTTTGATATCTGGTTCTTATGCCAGAAGCTATGTGCAATACTCTGGCAAAAGTTGGGTGGAAAATGTAAACAAGCATTTATTGGTTTCAGATACCTTGTTTTTTACACCGGGCAATGCCCTTTCCTTAAAGTATATTTCAGCGGAGGAAGGTGATTGGCGGGTGAACATTCGCTACAGTAGGCAGAAAATCCTTTATCGTGTACTTGATTCGGATTTTTTGACTTTTCGCCTGTTTATCAAATCCAATGGAACAAAACCCGAAGTCTTGCCGCAGATATCCCTCAGCCAACGGCGTATGCATATAGCCTCTGTAGATATCGCAAAGTATATTGCCGAATTCAAATACGACACTTGGCTTGTGGTCAAGATTCCGTGTAAGGATTTTAAGGGGTTGGACAATGATAAGCCGATCAGTGGTATTACGCTGTCTCAAAAAGGGGTGTCCTCCGGCGTCCATCATTTTTTTCTGGACCAAATCGAGTTTTTGCCCAAATCGTATTCGCAGGTAAAGCTGTCTTCACCGGCTGTATTGATTTCGGCTGAAGCGTACGATAAGATGGTGCATCTGAAATGGCAATTGCCCCTTACGCCCAGTATTCGGTATATTAAGATCTATCGTTCTATGGATGGCAAGGATTATGTTCCTGTGGGCATAAAACCTATACACATGCAGTCCTGTCTGGATGATGTCCCTATTATTGGCCAAAAGTATTTTTATAAACTGACTTGGTTGGACTACAACTATAATGAATCTCCATTTTCAGTAGCTAAGGAAGTGCAGACCAAGCAAATGGAAACTGCCCGGGTCCTTGATCTGATACAGTTGGCACATGTTAACTATTTTATCGAAAACTATGATGTCAACAGTGGTATGTATATGCCATATCGATTGAAGGAAAAGGCTGTAGTGTCCACAAAGGAGACAGGGGGAGCCATCCTGTCCTTGATCGTGGGGGTAGAGAGAGGGCAGATTTCCAGACAGGCTGTTTTCAATAGGCTTTCGCGAATGGTGGACTTCTTGTCAAAAGCACAGAATTACCACGGTATTTTTCCTGCTTATTTCGATGGACGGAAGGCCATGCCTGAGCATGTTTTAGGTGGGGGAAAATACGATGTTTCGGCCACTTCCTCCATCATAGAGGCTTTATTGGTTGCGCGTCAGTATTTTTCGAAGGACAATGATGAGGAATATAATCTACGAAATCGTATATCGGCTTTGTACGAGCGTATCAATTGGCCTTTGCTCACCATGCAGGATTCGAGTGAGGTATTAAGTAAAAATATTGCTGCGGACAAAGCCAATTTTGAAGATAGAAATGAGCCCATCTCAGGGCCCAACTATGCGATGAATACGTATATACTGGCTATCGGATCACCTAAGTATAATCTACCTGTTTCATCCTATACGCACTCTGTGTACCATGTGTATGATTCCGTTCGGATGGATACACTCGAAAAATTGGATATTGACGTGTACACCGATAGCCTTTCAACGGATTCCGTTGTCCAAAACCAGGTTCAAGTCCTGCGACAGATGGATACGTTGGTACGTGTTTCTGCCCTAGACACGCTTTTCAGATACGGGGAACGTGTGCTACTGGGCGATATGAAAGGGAGCCTGCTCGATCTGTACAGGCCTTTTCTCACCATCCGACCACAGATCGTATCGGATTCGATCTTTCATTGGGAAGAGATACTCAGATCTTATGCCCACTTTGTCAAACGTAGGGATAATGAATTGGGGGTAGGAGTCAATGATAGCGATATTTGGGGCTTCTATCAATATGGAAGAGGCGAAGGTAATTTTAGGATCAATCCGGTTATCGGCCCATCTTCTATCATCGTGGATAGACAGATCGGGGAAGGAGCTTTACTGGCACTATACCGCAATTTTGGCAAGAACCTGTTTACAGAATATGGGTTTAGAGCGTGGCTGGACCTCCGAAACGACGATGTGTCGGACGAGTACCTTGCCGCTAACCAGTCTACATTGGCCATTATGATCGAAAATGCGAGGACAGGGCTGATTTGGGATCTTTATACACAGATACCCGAATTGCAGTGGGCAAGGAGTAAATTGTTTGATAGCCATTAGACTTCTGAAGTTTTCAAACGGCTAGGCCTTCAACTTGGCCATTAAAAATATGAAAAGATTAAAGTTAAACTTCAGAAGTCTTTTAAAGAATAATATTTATATATTTAGACCTTTAATGAAGATTATGGAGAAAAGAATAATATGGGGTGCATTTGTCGCCATGAGTTTAAGTTTTGCTGCCTGCAAACAACCTTTATTGACAGTCAATCCGGGAGCAGTCGTCACCAAAGACGGGACAGACGATGGATTGAAAAATGTAAAGAGCGAATTTAAAGATGCGTCGAGGACAGAAGAAGGTATCAAGTTCACTTTATCCTCGGATTTATTGTTCCCGACCAATTCCTCTTATTTGACAGAAAAAGCTAAAGCCGAGTTGGATAAATTGGTGAAAATCATGAAAGAGGATGCCCGAAAAAAAATAAGGGTCGATGGCCATACCGACGCAACCGGTACGGAGCAATATAATCAATGGCTATCAGAAAAGAGGGCTGCATCGGTCAAAGCACATCTGGAAAGTGCCGGAATAGCTGCTTCACGTATATCTACCAAAGGCTTGGGCCAGACAAAACCTGTCGCCGATAATAAAACACCCGAAGGTCGTGAAAAAAACAGAAGGGTAGAGGTTATTATTTTGAATTAATCGCCTTTCTTCTTCTTGACCAACCGATAACAAATCCAGAGTAATATCAGCCATATCGGTATCAATTCGACGGAGACTTTGAGCCCTGTAAACCACATCATGACCAGTACGCCGGATAGGAATAAGAGGCAGAGATAATTGCTCCATGGATAGAGAAAACTGGGGAAGAGTGTTTTTCTGTTTTGATTTTTTAGTTTCTTTTTGAAAAAGAGGTGTGTCCAACTGATCATGATCCAATTGATAATCAAAGAGGAAACGACCAGAGACATCAGTATTTCCAGGGCCTTTTCGGGGATGATCCAGTTGACAATAATGCATACGAATACCAATGCTGCCGAGACCAATATAGCTATGATTGGTGCATGATTCTTGTTCAGTTTTTTTAAGAAGTGAGGGGCATTGCCCTGTTCAGCCAATCCGTATAACATCCTCGAATTGCTATACACACAGCTGTTGTAAACCGATAATGCAGCGGTCAGTACGATGATGTTCAAGGCATTGGCGATGATGGATGTAAAGTAAAAAGTCTTTCCCCATAGGGCAAACTGATAGCTATTCAATGTGTTGAATACTTCTACAAACGGACTTGTATGAGCTGTGATAGACCGCCAAGGCATTAATGAAAAGAGGATAAACAGTGCACCTACGTAGAAGATCAATATGCGGATCAGCACCTGGTTTGTCGCTCTAGGGATGTTCTTTTGTGGGTTTTCAGCTTCGGCAGCGGTAATACCTACCAATTCTAACCCGCCAAAAGAAAACATGATGATGACCAATGCGGCCAGTAGACCTTGATAGCTGCCATCTCCGGCTATAGAGAGCCATCCTTTTGGAAAAAAACCGGCATCGTTGTATAGATTTGCGACGGTGGCCCGCTCGCCTCCACTGCCACTTATCAAGAGATACGAACCGAACAGGATCATTGCAATGATCGCCACGACCTTGATGATGGAAAACCAAAATTCGGTCTCGCCATATACTTTTACCGAAGCGAGGTTGACGGTGTTGATGACGATAAAAAAGAATAGACTGGATACCCATAATGGAATTTCGGGCCACCAAAACTGTACATAGACTCCAATAGCGGTCAGCTCGGCCATACTAACGAGAATGTACAATATCCAATAGTTCCATCCCGAAGCAAATCCGGCAAATGATCCCCAGTATTTATGAGCAAAGAAGCTGAAACTACCTGATACGGGCTCTTCCACGACCATCTCGCCCAATTGGCGCATAATGAAAAAGGCAATGATACCGGCCAAGGCATATCCCAGAATGACTGAAGGGCCCGCCAATATTGCTGCCCGTCCTATACCCAAAAACAAACCTGTACCGATGGCACCGCCCAAAGCAATCAACTGTATATGTCGATTGCTCAATCCGCGCTTTAACTTCTTTTCTTCTTTCGGTTGTTCCAAGGCTTTAGAGGTTTTTGTTGGGTTTATTGTGTATAGAGACATGACCTATGCCCAATATCTCATCCCAATAGGTTCCTGTCCTGCGGTGATACACCAGGATGACATAGTCATTGCCGGTCGAATAGAAGGTGTTGGAAAATGCATCCGTTATCACTTTGCCGTCAGGAGTCTCCAGTACGTACTCGTAGTCGTAAAGCCCTTGTTTGAGCATGATATTGGCTTCCCACAATCCTGTTTGTTTGTTGAGCACCAATTGGTTTTCGGGGTTTCGCTGAAAATCATTGAAACCACCGACGACAAAAATCTTGCCTTTGATATCCTGGCTGGTTTGCAGGGTAAATCGTACATGGCTGTAATCACTTTGGGTTTCGGGATCACGGTTGTCCATGTTTCGTATATAGAAACGGCCATTTTCGTCGTACGTGGTCGCATATGCCATGGAACTGTGGTCTTCGTCCGTAAAGAGAATGGCATGTACTGCCGAGTCCAGTTTTAACTCTTTGACCTGCCCGGAAGCCGATTGGGTACTCCGCAGATCGACATATCGGAATTCATTATTGCCTAAAAAGTCCAATGTTTCATTGCCGTTGTACTTTATTTCATTCTGCCCGATAAACATGGGTGAAGTAAGCAGCATCTTGTTGTCTTCCCGTTGGTTTTGGAAGACATGCAACTGTACATCCCGATGCGGGTTGTTGATCGTCAGGGCCGACGTTCGGATATTGACATTCAGTTTTTGGTTGGTCAGCCTTTTGTTGGCCTGCAAGGAGGGAATAATACTGCTTTCGACCTGTATCAATGGGCGGACGACATAAAATCGTTTTGTGATGACCAAGCGATGCTTGTCGGCATCTTCATAAATCTTCAATAGGTAATTTCCAGCAACTTTCGGAGCGATATATTCGTTTGGAAAGCGGAGCTCATAATGGGTATAGGGTTGAAGAGTACCTTGTGACACGGCATATTTGTCGATGCGATCCTCGTTGTAACCAGTAGCGTAATCCAGTGCTTTCAATCTACTGGGTTCCCAATTTGCATCACAATGCTCTATACTGTAAAAATAGGTGCGTACATCTCCGCGTAAGTCATCAAAGGATAAGAAAAGCTGTTCGGTGGTACTGCCCAACGTATAGATAGGAAGCGAGCTTTCCTGGCCTACAGGGTAAAACTGTACCGTACGAATTTCGGGAAGGTAATTCTTGTTGGCGTAGACCAATGTTTGTCTCGGAGACTGTTCGATCTGTACCCGTTGCTTTTTTCTTTTTTGAGCGTATGCCTCGTTTGTCCAAACACTGAGGAGACAACAACACACCAGACATTTGCAAATAAATGAAATTATGGAAGATGGACAAAGATTGATCACAGTGGAATTTTTATTGGTTATTTCATCTGAACAATCCTGTCGACGACATACTTGGTATTGCCACGCCAAGGCAGTACGCCGTGGTATTCCTTGTAATGCAAGTCGAAGAACTTTCCGCTATTGCTTTCCAAAAGATGAAAAATCGAGTCGTTCTCTATGGAAAAAATAAATTCATTGCTCGTAATCGTACCTGTACGACCACTGCCAAAACCTTCCTGTATCAATTTACCTTCATAGGTCTTGAACAGGTTGCCTTTCTTTACGGCATAGTTCAGATATCCGGATTTGACACCTTCGCCGAATACAAAGTAATATTTGAAATACACTATTCCAGCAATGGACAATAGCAGTACGACGAGTAGCCAGCCCAAAAATGATTTTATTTTTGAACCTTTTTTTTCTATTGTATTGATTTCCTCCATACTAATAGTATCGTTAATTCAGATTAAAGATAGTGTATTTTTTTAATATGTAGAGACACAATGCATTGCGTCTCTACATACTATAATTATATTTTCCTCAATTCATTATCTATCTTTTGCTGTGTCTGTTCGCCGACAGGAACCAAAGGCAAGCGTACACAGTCTTTTCCGAACCCTTTTTGCTGGAGGATGTACTTGACACCACAGGGATTGCCTTCTACAAAACAGAGGTCTGTGATATACAGCAATTGGGCGTGGATTGTCCGAGCTTCGGCATAACGGCCTTCGGCGCATAGCCTGGCCAGTTCGGCCACTTTGGCGGGGAAAGCATTTCCTACTACGGAGATGATTCCGACAGCGCCTAAGGCCATCATGGGCAGGGTAGCCGGATCGTCTCCCGAAATCAATAGGAAATCTTCCGGTTTGTCACGCATAATTTCCGACATCTGGGCAAAATTGCCCGAAGCTTCCTTGATCGCCACGATATTGTTGAATTCTCTGGCCAATCTGACCGTAGTTGCTGCGGCGATGTTGCTTCCTGTTCTGCCCGGTACGTTGTATAGTATGACGGGTAGGGAGGAGGCTTGGGCGATAGCTTTATAGTGCTGATATATGCCTTCCTGTGTGGGCTTATTGTAATAAGGAGATACAGATAGGATAGCGCAATACCCGGCCACGTCAAATTCTTTGATTTGTTTGACAATTTCGGCGGTATTGTTGCCACCGATACCAGCGACCAGCGGTACACGTCCCGCGACCTTATCGGCAGTATATTTCCAAACGTGCTTTCGCTCCTCAGAAGTCAGAGTCGCCGTTTCGCCCGTTGTTCCCAGCGAAACGAGATAGTCCATGCCTTCTGTGATCTGATATTCGATCAGATTGCCAAGGGCCTCAAAATCAATGGCTCCGTCTGCATCAAATGGAGTAACCAATGCCACACCTGCTCCTTTAAGCTCGTTCATTTCTGTTTGTAATATTTAAATTGTTATGTATTGATCATGTTTAATAAATCCTGCTCCGAAATAATGGGAACTTTCATTTTTTCAGCCTTGACGAGTTTGGAAGGCCCCATTTTGTCTCCTGCTACCAAGAAGTTGAGTTTGGCAGAAATACCACTCAGCATTTTGCCGCCATGAGACTCGATGAGGGCAGTCAATTCTTCGCGGGAATAGTTTTCGAAAACTCCCGAAATCAAAAAGGTCTTGCCTGATAGGCCATTACCTGCCAGTACGACCTCTTTTTCCACTATTTCAAACTGTAATCCGGCTTCAGCCAACTTGTGAAGTTCGATCAAGTGAGATTCCTGCTTCAAGTAATGATGGATACTCTCGGCAATGCGTATCCCGATATCCTGTACAGCAGCCAGTTCTTCGATAGAGGCGGCTTGTAGGTTTTGCAGGGATTTGAAATGTGCGGCCAGTTTTTTGGCTACTGTCTCACCTACATGACGGATACCAAGCGCAAAAAGTACCTTTTCAAAAGGTTTTTCTTTAGATTGCTCGATACCTGTCAACATATTTTCGATAGACTTCTGTCCAAATCTTTCGATGTGTACAAGCTCGTCTTTCCTGTCTTTTAGGGTGTAAATGTCGGATATTTTCGAAATAAGCCCTAATGAATAGAATGTTTCTATTGTTTCGTTGCCCAAACCTTGTATATCCATCATTTTGCGACCTATGAAATGCTGCAATTTGCCCACGATCTGTGGTCTACAACCATATTCATTGGGACAATAGTGTACAGCTTCGCCTTCTTGTCTGAGCAGGGGAGTACCACATTCGGGACAAGTGGTGGGATAGACGATAACGGCGGCGTTTTCGGGTCTTTTTTCAAAATTGACTCCCATGACCTTGGGGATGATTTCTCCACCTTTTTCTACATACACCGTATCCCCTTCGTGCAAATCGAGGCGTTGTATTTCGTTGGCGTTGTGCAAAGAGGCTCTTTTGACGGTGGTACCGGCCAAAAGCACGGGTTTGAGATTGGCTACAGGTGTGACCGCACCTGTACGGCCTATCTGATAGGTCACGGCTTTCAGGGTCGTTTCGACGCGCTCAGCCTTGAATTTGAACGAGGTAGCCCATCGGGGTGATTTGGCCGTAAAACCCAACTCTTCCTGATAGGCAAAGTCATTGACCTTGACGACAATCCCGTCGATGTCATAGGAGAGCTGGTGCCGTTGTGTATCCCACAGGTGTACAAAGTCCAAGACTTCATCTATATTGTTGCATAAGCTGACATGCTCACATATCGGAAATCCCCATGATCTGACGGCCATTAGGCTTTCCCAATGGCTACTGAATATCCTGCTTCTATTGTCGGCGTAAAGGAAATAGAGAAAACAGTCCAATGGCCTCTTGGCGACTTCGGCCGAATCCTGCAATTTTATTGTGCCGGAGGCAAAATTTCGAGGGTTGGCATAGGTCTGCTCTTCGTTTTCAGCACGCTCTTTGTTGAGGCGTAAAAAGGCGGCTTTGTGCATGAATATCTCTCCCCTGATTTCGAAAGTGTCGGGATATGAGCCGTGCTTGAGTTGATGGGGGATATTTCGTATGGTACGCACGTTTTGCGTCACGATATCTCCTTGTATACCATCACCACGCGTCACGGCTTTAGCCAGTTTACCGTGTTCGTAGGTAAGCGATATGGACAATCCGTCAAATTTGAGCTCACACACGTATTGAACCTGGGTGCCTATGGCTTTCTGTACACGCTCATCAAAGTCCCGCAATTCTTGTTCGTTGTAGGTATTGCTTAGGGAAAGCATGGGCCAACGGTGTCTTGCCGTCTCAAATTTGGACGTGATGTCGCCACCGATTTTTGCGGTTGGCGAATTGGGATCCTTGTATTCAGGAAATTGTTTTTCCAGGGTTTCCAACTCCTTGAGTTTAATATCAAAGTCATAATCCGAAATGACGGAGTTGGCCAGAACATAATATTGGTAATTATATTCGTTCAGCTCTTGTGTAAGTTGTGCTATTTTTTCTTGAATATCGCGTGACATCGAAGCGAAATTAAGAAATTTTAAAACCTAAAAATAATTTTTAAAAAAATAGGGTTACAAATAGGGAAAACACGGTGTCTGGGCTGATCTTCTGTATTCGGTTGGTTGGCTTTTATGTGAAATCTTTTTCGTTCAAATCCGAATATCTGCGTATTTTATTTATATAAAAATCCCAAATTATGCACTTTTTATATTTTCCTTTTTTGTTTTCATGTCGCTCTGCTCTTTCTCTTTTTTTTGCATTTTGGAAGAACTTGAGGCAAAAATATTGATGTGCGCGACTGACGGCCCAAGCATCTTTTTTTTTGCCTTCGAATAGAAAACGTACCAACGCGAACAGGTCAAGCCAGAATCGGCAGCCTATAATCCATACGGCCTGCCAAAAGGGGAGATTTTTTTGAAGCATGACCAGGTTATTGCGGAAGTTGAGGTAAGTCTTTCGGGGATTGCTTGTCGGGAGCGTGCCCCCTCCGACATGGTAGACGGTACTTTCGTAGGTATAACCGATCTTGTGTCCTTGTTTTTTCAGTCTCCAGCAAAGATCTATTTCTTCCATGTGTGCAAAGAAGTCCGTATCGAAGCCGTTGACCTCGCGCCATGCGGTGGAACTTATGCACATTGCTGCTCCTGATGCCCAGAATATTTCCCGGTTCTGGTCATACTGTCCATGATCTTCTTCGCAGACATTCAATATGCGACCTCTGCAAAAAGGGTATCCAAAGGTGTCGATAAAACCTCCCGCAGCCCCGGCATGTTCGAAATGGGTCTTTTGGTGATAGGATTTGATTTTTGGCTGTACGGCTGCATACCCTTCCTTTTCCATGAGCGCAATCATGGGCTCTATCCATCCTGGACTTACCTCTACGTCAGAATTGAGCAGGATGAAATAGTCGGCACCTACTTGTGCCAGGATCTGGTTGTATCCTCCCGCAAATCCATGGTTGGTCTCGTTTTGGATAATGGTAATATTGGGATATGTTTTGCGTATAAAATCTACCGAATCATCTGTGGAGGCATTGTCACCCAGTACGAATTCCACATTCGGATAGGTACTGTTGTACACCGAAGGCAAAAATTTCTCAAGAAAAAAACGGCCGTTCCAGTTCAGTATGACCACGGCAACTTTTGGATATGCTGTCCTCATATAGCTCTCCTCTTGCGCTTCCAACGATTGTGCGACCACAGCCAGTATGCAGGTTCTTGCCGGATGACCTCTTCGGTAAAACGATTGTGCAACTGGGTAATTTCGTGTTCGGTGTACATTTCCGGATTTTCTACTAAAGTAGTAAATTTACAGAAATAATAGCCTCTTTTTTTCTTTCGGCCGATTTGGCAAAACACAACAGGGTCACTGGTCAATCTGGCTATACGTTCGGTGCCGGTATATACCAATGCTTCTTGGTGGAGAAAATCCATGAAATAATCTGAATCTTGGTATAAGGGTGTTTGATCGGCAACGAACATACTGATATGGGGTTGACCCTTCAATCGGACAATATGTCGCAATATCTGTTTCATAGGTACCATGATCGCCCCAAAGCGGCAGCGTATCTGGTTTTGTATGTCGTCAAAAACTTTGCTGTTCAAGGGTTTGTAGATAATGAGCTTGGGATAGTCGGTCATTAACGAAAGCCGGTGTATGCCCAATTCCCAATTCGCATAATGTGCGGTCACACCGATGACTGCTTTGCCCGCTTCAAAATGACGGATGACTTCTTCCTCATTCAGCAATTCTATGCGCTCCTTTACCTGTTTTTTGGAGATTGTACGCATTTTGATGGATTCTACGACTATATCGGGAAGGTAGCGATAGAATTTTTTGGCAATGTGTCGTATCTCTTGGTCTGATTTTTCAGGAAAGGAATTTCGAAGATTGGTATAGACGATTTTTTTTCGGTAACCGATGACGTAAAAAATAAGGACGTACAATATGTCCGATATCCTGTAGAGTACCCAAAACGGCAATAACGACAAAGTCCATATAATTGCTGAAAGGATACTTTTTCTCATTCGGGCGTTTCAAGATCTTTTTTCTATTGCAAATATCCTTATTTTTGTTCAAAATTTTCAGGTTAAATTTTTAGTATGTCATTAGCTTTATTGTTTGCTGCGAATTACTTTCCCTGCATATCTTATTTTCATGCTATCCAAAAGGACGAATTGCCCATTCTGTTGGAGAAACACGAGCATTATCCGAAACAAACCTATCGCAATAGGACTCGAATAGCTACGGCAAATGGAGTACTGGACTTGATCGTGCCGATACGCCATGGTCGTAAGGAGCGTGTGTCGATGAAGGATATCCGTATCAACTATGAGCACGATTGGCAGCGGTTGCATTGGTTGAGCATACAGACGGCCTACAGGAGTTCGGCTTATTTTGAGTATTATGAAGCTGATTTTGTGCCTTTTTTTGAGGAAAAGCATGAATTTCTGTTGGACTACAATGTGGCTCAATTGGAACTTATCTTGAAAATTCTGAAAATAAACCGTTTTATATCTTTTACGGAAAGCTATGAAAAATCACCGGAGTCCATGATCGATTATAGAGAGGCTATCCACCCCAAAAAAGAAAGTGCATATGCATCGGAAAAACCTTATTATCAGATATTTGAGGATAGGCATGGATTTGTCCCGGATCTGAGTATTCTGGATTTGCTCTTCAATCAAGGGCCACAGAGTAAGCTTTATTTGTAGTGGGAAATTGGCTTTTTGAAACAATTTGGCAGAAGATGATGTTTATTTGAAGAGCTACCTCAAAAGTCCTCGTCATGTTGAGCGAAGCCTAGCGAAGTCGAAACATCTCATTTTAAATGGGGATTGACCATGATGAGATTTGCTTCGCAGCTGCCTTCGGCGGTCTTCCGTTCCACTTCGTTTCGGTCAGAATGACGATAATGTTTGACTTTTGAGACAGCTCCCATTAAAAAAAACCTATGAATAGACTGATTTTGTTGGTTGTTGTATCCGCATCTTTTCTATATAGTCATGCCCAAAAGGGAGCGGATACGATACATTATAATAAAGTGTATTATTTTGCCGGTACCGGATTGGGGATACCCTTGGGCAAGACTAGGGAAGTGTTGTCTCCCAAGGTATTTGCAGGGAGTATGGGTGTGGATTTTACGTTGAAAAACCCGAAGTATTATGTCTATCCGGCACTGTACATGCTTTCCTTCAAGTACAAACAGCAGTATCCGGATCCACAATACAATAAAATCATTGAGAATGGGCCTTCCAGTGTGTATATGTTGAGTCTGGCGGGAGGGAGTCGTAGGCAGTATGACCGTCTGAATACGTATGTATACGCCGGGCCAACGATTGGCTTGGTCAGTGAGCCTAGGGCTGTGGACGAGGGGGATGTAGTTCGTGTCAAAAGCTTAAGGTCCATTGCTTTTGGTACAAAAGTAGGTTTCGGAGCAGACTATAAGTTCAAAGGTTTTTTTCTATGCACAGAGCTGGGGTATATGTACAATTTTGATAAAATAGAGAAAAAGCCTTTTCAGGCATTGACTATCATGGTGGGACTCAAGTCGGATATCACGAAGATCAAAAACAAAGTGGTCGATATACTGGCTCCCGATCCGGATGAAAAATAAATCTGTTAAAAAATGTTAAGGCAATATTGTGTTGGTTTTTTGGCATAATGTTTGTTCAAATTTACGTGAATTTAAGATTCATAATTTCATATTTAGGTTAATAATTGGTTTGGTAAAATCCTGGGGCTCCCCGCCTCGGGATTTTTTTATGTAGGGGCGTGCGTCTATGGAGACGTAAGATTTTACGTCTCTACTTTATCTTTTTTTGTAATCTCCCGCAATACCCGACAGGGGTTACCTACGGCAACGACGTTGGCGGGAATATCCTTGGTCACGACGGAACCGGAACCGATGACGGTATTGTCACCTATGCTTACGTTGGGATTGATAATCGTATTACCGCCGATCCACACGTTGTCACCAATAGTCACAGGTAGTGCAAACTCCAATCCACTGTTGCGTTCCTCGGCCTCTATGGGGTGTCCGGCTGTATAGATGGAGACGTTAGGGCCAAACATGACATTGCTGCCGATCTTGACCGGAGCGCAGTCCAAAATGGTAAGGTGGTAGTTGGAAAAGAAGTTTTCTCCTATGTGGATATTGAAGCCGTAGTCGCAGTAAAATGGTTGTTCGACACAGAACATTGTTCCGGTAGTTCCAAACAGTTTTTTGATCAGGGCTTTGCGTTCCTTGTGATGCTTCGGGTCAATCTGGTTATATCGGAAGCAGGCTCGCTGGGCTTCCAGCCGTAGGGTTGTGAGTTCTTTTGTGTTGGCGTAATAGAGTTCGCCATTTATCATTTTTTCTTTTTCGGACTTCATGCTCGTGAATCAAGTTGTTTCAAAAATACCATTTTTGGTAGATATCGTGTGGAAATAGGGGTAAAAACCTTATAGGTTTACTATTAATTTATTATTAAGTATCTTTGGCCGGAATGGATAAATATGCAAAGATCGGTGTAATAGGTAGCGGTAGTTGGGCTACGGCTATGATAAAAATGTTGACAGATAATGATGCGGGCAAACCTGTCTTTTGGTGGGTACGCAAAGAAGAGGATATCGCTTTTATCCGGAATTATCGGCATAATCCTACCTATCTGAGTGCGATTGAGATAAAAGTTCCTCCACGATCCATTAGTTCGGATGCGAAGTGGGTCGTACAGCAGTCGGATATTGTGGTACTCAACACGCCGGCTGCCTACCTGAAGGCGGCATTGGCAGATATACATGCCACTGACCTAAAGGACAAGATCATTGTCTCCGCCATAAAGGGCATCATTCCGGATGAAAACCTGATCGTGGGCGAATATCTAGCAGAGCAGTATGCTGTTCAGGAAGAAAATATTGTCGTGATCGGAGGCCCTTGCCATGCAGAGGAAGTGGCTCAGGAAAAATTGTCTTATCTTACCTTCGGTTGCCGGAATATAGATAAGGCCGCGTGGATTGCCAATTTATTTAGCACCCGCTATATCAAGACAGTGTTGTCCTCTGATACCATAGGAATTGAGTACGGAGCTGTCCTCAAGAATATCTATGCTCTGGCAGGAGGGATATGCCACGGGCTAGGATACGGGGACAATTTTCAGGCGGTACTGGTATCCAATGCCATCCGTGAGATGGAGCATTTCATGGAGAAGCTAGAGCCAAGAGGACGTGAAATCAATGCGTCGGCTTATCTTGGGGATTTATTGGTCACGGCTTATTCGCAATTCAGCCGAAATCGTACGTTTGGTAATATGATCGGCAAAGGCTATACCGTGCAGTCTGCGCAATTGGAAATGAATATGGTAGCAGAGGGATTCTATGCTTCCAGTTGTATACAGCACAAAATCCATCAACTAAATTTGGATATGCCAATTTGCAATATGGTCTATGACGTACTGTACAGGCACAGACCTGCCCATATAGCGGTTGCAGAATTGGCCGAAAACTTTACATAAGATGATAGATAAAGAACGCATTGCCGAAGTGTATCGGCATATACAGGATGAGATTTGTACAGCTTTGGAGGCCCTTGATGGCAAAGCCAGGTTTGAACAGGAAGTATGGGAACGGGACGGTGGCGGCGGCGGACGTACGCGCATTATCCAGAACGGTACTATATTGGAAAAAGGAGGTGTGAATTTTTCGGCGGTGCACGGAAAGCTACCAGAGGTCATTAAAAAGTCACTCGGTGTAGATGAAGATGATTTTTTTGCTACAGGCGTGTCTATTGTCATCCATCCGAACCATCCGCACGTACCTATTATCCACATGAATATCCGGTATTTCGAGTTGAACGAGCAGATCAGGTGGTTTGGCGGAGGTATTGACCTGACACCACATTATATTGTGGAGGAAGATGCCCGGTATTTTCATGCTCAGCTAAAAGCGGTTTGTGATAGACACCACCCCGACTTTTATAGGGATTTTAAGGCTTGGGCTGATGATTACTTTTTTATCAAACACAGGAATGAAACCCGGGGAATAGGAGGGGTGTTTTATGATAAATTGACTCCACTGAAAACAGGTCTCACCTATCAGCAGATCTTTGATTTTTCCTGTGACCTGGGACACAATTTCGCTCCCATATATACCGAACTGGTCAATAGACACCGGCATCGTGACTTCTCGTCGGAAGAGAAGGAATGGCAACTGCTTCGACGTGGCCGATATGTAGAGTTCAATTTGGTCTATGATGCCGGTACAAAATTTGGCCTGGAGACAAATGGCCGTGTAGAATCCATACTGATGAGCCTTCCAAACCAGGCCAGTTGGTTGTATGATTTCAAAACCAAACCTGATTCAAACGAACAACATACATTGGATTTGCTGAGGAAAGGAATAGATTGGGCTTAGAAATTATGAATTATGAATTGGGAATTATGAATTTCAAACTTTCTCCATTCGTAATTCGTAATTTTTCATTCATAATTTAAAAACTATGATAGATTTTACAAGATTTACATTAGACAACGGCTTGACCGTATTGGTCCACGAGGATCGTGCGACGGCGATGGCGGTAATCAATATCCTGTACAAAGTGGGCGCGAGGGACGAATCTCCCGAACAAACGGGGTTTGCCCATTTGTTCGAACACTTGATGTTTGGTGGATCTATCCACATCCCAAGCTATGACACCCCCTTACAGCAAGTAGGTGGGGAGAACAATGCCTTTACGAGCAATGATATCACAAATTATTACCTGACATTGCCGGCCAATAATCTGGAAACAGCTTTTTGGTTGGAAAGTGACCGTATGCTGAGTCTGGCGTTTAGCGAACAAAGCCTAGAGATCCAACGACAGGTGGTGTGTGAGGAATTTAAGCAGCGCTATCTGAACCAACCCTATGGAGATGTATGGTTGCGTTTGAGACCCTTGGCTTATAAGGTACACCCTTATCGCTGGGCGACGATTGGCAAGGAACTCCGACATATCGAAGAGGCCAGGATGGATGATGTCAAGGCATTTTTCAAAAAATACTACACACCTCAAAATGCTGTCATGGTCGTGGCGGGAGATGTGGATACACAAGAAGTAAAACGACTGGCCGAAAAATGGTTTGGCAATATTCCGAAAGGCGAAAGTTTTGTCCGCGATCTGCCTGCCGAACCTGTACAGACTGAGCCGAGGAGAGAAGAGGTGGTCGCTGAAGTACCGGCTGACAGTATTTATGTCGCATTTCATGGGCCAGACCGACTGTCGGACGATTATCAAACTATGGATCTGATCTCTGATATTCTTTCTCGCGGTTCGTCATCCCGGCTTTATCGTTCCCTGATCAAGGATCAACGACTGTTCAGTGAGATCAATGCGTATGTGTTGGGCAGTATAGATCCCAATCTGTTTGTGGTCGAAGGAAAACCGTTGCCTCATGTCGCTTTGGAAGAAGCCGAACAGGCTATATGGAAGCAGTTGGACGAAGTCTGTACAACAATGGTATCGGAAGAAGAATTGCAAAAAGTAAAAAACAAGATCGAGTCTACCATGCTCTTTGCTGAATTGTCTATTTTGGATAAAGCCATGAATCTTGCGTATTACGAAACTATCAGCAGGGCAGAAGATTATAATAAAGAGGTTGAAAAATATTTGGCCGTAACGCCTCAACAGATCCAGAATATGGCACAATACTTATTTAGAAAGGAAAATTCATCAACATTGATCTATAAAGCCAAAGGAGGTCCGCATGTTGAATAGATCTGTAGCTCCCGATTTTAACCCGATAAAACCATTGACACTGATCCATCCCGAATCGGTCAAATATGGTAACGGGTTGGAGGCTTTTGTATTTCAAGCGCCTCAACAGGAACTGATGAAATTTGAGTTTGTCTTTGACAATGTATTTGATGCGGACGAACATCCTCTTGTCAACACGGCTATGGCAGCTATGCTGAAAGAGGGGACAGTATCTTTGTCGAGTGCGGAGATAGCTGAAAAAATAGATTTTTATGGGGCTTATCTGATTCCTGAATATAGTCTTGACCATACGACATTGACCGTGTACACTATGTACAAGTATGTGGATAAGGTGTTGCCTATTGTGAGTGATGTATTGAAAAACAGTATCTTTCCGGAGAAGGAACTGGAAATTTTTGTGCGCAACAGCAAGCAGGCCTTGCAGATAGCTCTTCAAAAAAATGAAGTGTTGGCACGAAGGCTTTTTTACCAGAATATATTTGGTGGAAACAGGTATGGAACTATTCCGACCCTGGAGAGCTATGATGAGATCGGCCGTGCGCATTTGATCCATCTTTTCCAACGGCAAATACATCCGAATAACTGTACATTGTTCGTTGCCGGAAATGTGGATGCTACTGTATTGGAAAAGGTAAAGGTCTATTTTGGTGAAGATTGGCAGGGTATAGCCGAGCTTTCGGGCAATAATCTGGTCAGCCTGACCGAAATGTCCGGAAAAAATGTGTTGGAGCACAAGCCAGAGGCCTTGCAGTCGGCTATTCGTATGGGAAGTTTGACGGTCAACCGTACACATGCCGATTTTCCTGCGATACAGTTTGTAAATACATTGTTGGGAGGATTCTTCGGCTCACGTTTGATGCGCAATATCCGAGAGGATAAAGGCTATACCTACAGTATTGGCTCAGCGGTGAGTAGCTTGAAGCATACAGGTTTCTTTACGTTGGCTTCCGAAGTAGGCGTGGATGTGACGGATGCTACATTGGTCGAAATTGAAAGAGAGTTTGAAACTTTGCGGCAGGAGAAGACGAAGCAGGAGGAGATCGACTTGGTGTTCCGCTATCTGCAAGGAGGGATGTTGGGCAGTCTAGAAAGTATATTTTCGCATGTGGACAAGTTCAAAGCGGTGTACCTGTCCAATATGGATCTATCCTATTACGATTATTATGTCGATGTCATTTCCAATATGAGCCCTTCGCGTGTGCAGGATATCGCTATCCGGTATTTTGATTTTGAAAAGTTGGTAAAGGTAGTTGTTGGGAAGAAGGGGTAAGGTCTGATAAAGAAAACTTCACAATCCGTGAAGTTTTCTTTATCACTTTCTTTGTTGATAAGTCTCAATTAAGCGTGGCACTAAACAAAATACCAAAACGATTACTATTCAATATTTCTCGTAGATCATTGCTTGGTTTGCTATCTACACTGGTTTTTCCATAAGTGATAGCGGCACCAAGTCCCCATCGGCGGGAAATCCACCACTCTTTACCTGCTTTAAGTTGGAAACTCAGTCCATGCTCTGTCGAGGCACTATAATTATTTTCCTGATTTAAAATGCTGAAATTGCCTAAACCTAAAGAACCTGAAACAAACAGGTTGGAGGGTGTATAGTAAGTAACCCCACCTCCAAACATAGTTTCACTTATGGATACCTGATTTGATGTTTTCGTACTTCCGCCAGCAACCGTAATTTTTGGACCCACCAACGAATTGGAAAGTAGTGTGGCATGGAGAGAATAAGGTTTTCCTTTACCGCTCCTCCTATCTTGAGGTCAAACAAGCCGCCGACGCCACTCATGTCGTACTCTCCATCTACGTTGCTGTTCATGTGGATAGGGCCGAAAACGCCTCCAAGACCCATCGATAAGAAGAATCCGGTATGTTGTCTTTCTTTTTTCTGACCGTAGACGCTGAAACCTACTACTATTGTTAGTAATATTGTAAAGATTTTTTTCATAATAAGTGTAAATTTTTTTAACCATGATAAAACTTGTCCGAACTGAATTTATTAATCCTTTTTGGAGATAGTTCGTACAGGTCTATTGCGTTTGGTGTTTAATTATTTCGATGCAAAGATAAATTTTTATAAATTATTTTTAAAAAATAATAATAATTCAATATTTTGAATCCTCAACAGGGGATTTAACTAAAGAAATTATCAGATATTTCGATATGACCTTTTTCTCCTTACGATATACTGTTTTTGTTTATTGAGACCTAATTATATTGCTCTAATCGAGTTCCAAAGTTCAATGGATATACTAGGATAATTTTTGTAAATTTGATTTTAATACATTACATTTTTTTCTTTAGAAATCTAATAGTCGAGGAAGTTAAGATGGAAGTGAACTTTTAATCATATCATAAGTTTCGTGAAAGTAAAGACAATGCTATACCGAATATTAAGAATTACTGTTATTATTTTTGTGTTTGGGGTTCAAACTTCTTGTTTGGAGGCCAATGGCACCAAAAGAGATGAAAGTGACTATTATCGTGTGACAAAGGTGGTCGACGGAGATACGTTTTGGGTGAGCAATGGTTCGCCCAGAGATGTTAAAGTACGTCTGATCGGTTTGGATGCGCCCGAAACAAGGAAATCCGGTCATAAAGATGTGGGGTATTATGGGGAAGAGGCTAAGGAATATCTGACTGAGCTTTTGTTGGGTGAATGGGTTCAGCTTGTAAGTGATGTGGATTCACTGGATCGTTTTGGACGAACATTGGCTTATGCCTACTTGGAGGACGGCACATTTGTCAATGCCGAATTGATAAAAAATGGTTATGCTGTGATCCTGACTATCCCTCCGAATGTGAAACATGCGGGTTTTTTCCAGGAATTGCAGGCTGAAGCGAGAAGGTATAAAAGAGGGGTATGGGGAAATAGAATGTAGAGACGCAATGCATTGCGTCTCTACGTTTTAAATAGTCCTTCCCGGATATTCGGCCAGGCCTTTTTCGAGGCATACAAGGGCTTTATGGAGATCTTGCTGATTCAGTACATATGCCAGTCGTACCTCATTCGTGCCTGCCCCGGGTGTACTGTAGAAACCCGTTGCGGGAGCCATCATGACCGTTTCGTTTTCATAAGCAAATGTCTCCAGCATCCATTGACAAAATGCATCGGCATTGTCTATTGGTAGACGGGCGACAACATAAAATGCTCCTCCCGGATTGGGACAGAACACACCTTCGATACGGTTGAGACCATTGACCAACGTGTCCCGACGTGCGGTATATTCCTTGGAAACAGCTTCAAAATAAGAGTCTGGTGTATCCACCGCCGCTTCGCCGGCAATCTGTCCTTCCAGAGAAGGGCTCAATCGCGCTTGCGCAAATTTGAGGGCTGTCTGATAGAGAGACTTGTTTTTGGTGATGATACAGCCTATGCGTGCTCCACATGCCGAGTACCGTTTGGAAACGGTGTCGAATACCACGACATGCTCTTCGAGACCTTGCAGATGCATGGGTGATATAAATTCACGGCCATCGTAGCAAAATTCTCTATAGGCTTCGTCGGAAAAGAGGTAGAGGTCATACTTGAGACACAATTCACGCAAAGCTTCCAATTCTTCACGAGAGTAGAGATATCCAGTTGGGTTGTTTGGATTACATATCGCAATAGCTTTCGTTTTGTCGGTGATGACCTTCTCAAATTCGGCAATGGAGGGCAAGGCAAATCCATTTTCGATGTGAGACATGATGGGCTTGACGATGACATCGGCCGAACATGCAAAGCCGTTGTAATTGGCATAAAATGGCTCGGGAATGATGACTTCTTCGCCGGGATTGAGACAGGCTTGCATCGCGATGGTAATCGCTTCGGATCCACCATTGGTCACAAGGATATCCGTCGGAGTAATGTTGTAGTGAAGCTTGTTGTAATATTCAGCCAACTTGCTCCTATATGACGCTGTCCCTTCGGAAGGGGTGTATGCCCATACCTTGAAGTCACAGTTTTTCAAGGCGTCCAACATGCCTTGAGGAGTTTCGATATCGGGTTGCCCTATGTTGAGATGGTATATTTTCTTTCCTTCTTTTTTAGCCTTATCTGCATAAGGTGTTAGTTTTCGGATCGGAGATGCAGGCATATTGATGCCTTTCTGTGATATCTGTGGCATAATTTTGATTTATTTTGGCGCAAAGATAGTGAATTTTGTACGTATTAAGGGTTAATCGTTTAAAAGTTTAACTGCTTAGGAGATGTGCTGTCAGTTAACCGATTAAACCCTTAAACAGTTAAACAATAAAGATGTTGCTTTTCATTTTTTTATGCTAATTTTGTTGAAAATATTTTTTTAAATTAAAATACATGAATAAGCGTGGGTGGATGATGTCCATGGGATGGTTTGGTTTGGCTATTGTGCTGTTTTGCTTTTCTTCTTGCCAGAATATATCCAGTACGACTTTAGACAGTCTTAAAAATACGCGAAAGGGGCAACCAGAAGGGATAGATACGATTCCGGAAGCTGAGCCTGAGCCTACACCTCTTCTGCTGGACAAATGGGATTCGTTGCAAAAGAATTTGGTTATTTTTCCCGTGGACTCGTTGCGTCCTGTTGATGTTAAAGTGCAAAAGAGGCTGCTGAGGGACTCCCTTCGTAAAGAATTTAACAAGCACCCTAAACATGTATTTTTGACTTTTGATGATGGCCCCTTGGTGGGCAGTGCCGCGATAGACTCTATTGCACGTGCCCGAAAGATCAAAGTAAGTGCTTTTTTGGTCGGTCGCCATGCGGGTATGGGCAAAGGGCGTCAAAGAGATTTGGAAAGGTATAAGGCCAATCCTTATGTGGCTTGTTATAACCATAGTTTTACACACGCGTACAATAGGTTCAATACATTTTATAGCAATCCGACTTCAGCATTGGCTGACTTTGAGAAGAATGAAGTGGATTTGAGACTAGAACATAAAATTGTCCGGCTTCCGGGACGTAATATTTGGATCTACGATAATGTACGGAAAATAGACTTGAAAAGTGGGGCAAGTACAGCAGATCTACTGTATTCGAATGGTTATCGTGTTTACGGTTGGGATGTGGAGTGGAGGATACAGAGTACGACGGGTATCCCTGTGCAACCGTTGAATGAAGTGTTTAATCGTATGCGAAACTTTATGAACAACAAATCGTCCATGCGACCTAATAATGTGGTGCTACTCATGCATGATGATATGTTTCAGACACGTAAAGGCAAACAATTGCTCTTGCAATTACTAGATAGCTTACAAAAGCAAGATTATAAGTTTGAGTTTATCGAAGATTATCCGATAAAATATTAAAGAAGGTGTCCAAAAAGGTCACCTTCTTTTTTTTGTTCATGGATTTTTTCGTAGATCTCTTCTCGTCGACTTTTTATGCTGCCATAGGCTGATTTGAGGCTTTATTTGGCACG
>Ga0182746_1000225_pt1 | contig 96850 bp, 97 predicted proteins | sample eDN3rd30CBELigOP_FD_128881 | JGI IMG/M metagenome (GOLD analysis project Ga0182746, IMG submission 128881) | Enriched Organic Plus compost microbial communities from Emeryville, California, USA - eDNA 3rd pass 30_C BE-Lig OP (version 2) (version 2) ...
ATCATCGACGGCCTTGCGCCTAGTCGGAATTAGGGGTGCCATTACATCTGTCACCCCTAATAACCCCCGCTTACATTCCCCCGCGCCAAGAGCGCGGGGTATTTCGCGAGTTTCAATAAAAAACCGGCTTCGCGATGAAGCCGGTTTTTCTTTTACGCTCCAGAATTTATCTTAGAGTAAACTTCCCAATTGATCTTGAGTCACAACCGGATAGTCCTGACCGTCGACGATCGGAGTATAATCCCAGCCGTCATCGGTGCTTGGGTCATTGGAGTTCTGATCAGGATTGGTTACGAGCTCCTCACCGCCGCTGCCTGTACCTGGATCAGTCACAACTTCGCCACCACCCGAGTTGCTTCCATCGTCAGGGTTCGTACCCGGATCCGTACCCGTACCGGGATCGGTAGGTGTTTCACCACCGCCACCTGTGCCTGGGTCTGTTGGAGTCTCACCACCGGAACCTGGATCTGTGACGATCGGAACCTTCAAAGCTGATTTCAGCTTCAGAACCGGTTTAAGGAGGCAGCGTCCGTTTCCTTGGACAACCACGGATTTCATCGCATCGAAATCCACGACGATATTATACTGATGTCCCGCCTCAAATTGCACTTTATTGGTTAAGATGATTTTCACACCGGTTTTTTGCGCGCTCGGTGTTTTCAATTCACAGATGGAATCATCGCTTTTGACCGCGAAGTGTCCGTCGGTTTTAAGCACCAGACGGATTTGCTGAATCTGCAAACCCTCAGGGGCGACGATGTCTTGTAAAGGCAAGGTCACGCCATTTTGCAAAGTCAGAAGGTCCACCGCTCCCAAACCTTGCGCCAGGATCAGGCGTCCCGCTTTACCGCTCCCCGCAACCACGACCTCCATATGGTCGATATTAACAACCACGGATTTTAAAGCCCGATTCGGAGCATCCGTGAGCTTGAAGCTTAACCGACAGCACTGATATTCTACGCATCATGTTCTTCATACACCCTCCTGGTGCGCTTTTCCTCAACTGTACTCCTTGCGATCTTGAAAGCAAAAAATACCCTCTCTGAAACATTCAACCTGAGAGGAGTGTCTAACACTTTGTCAGTTTCCAAAAGATTCGTTCTCCTCTTGCGTGATAACAGTATCGCCGCGGAGTTCTTGTGTTCCCGCGGGATTTTGTGAAAAGTGCGTATATAAGGAGACCGTATGCACATCCTCTGGACGATTATTATCGGCTTTATCGTGGGTCTTGTCGCAAAAATGCTGATGCCTGGTCGCGACGGCGGAGGCTTTATCATCACCACCATTCTTGGTATCGTGGGCTCGGTGGTCGGCACCTATATCGGAAGCTGGCTCGGATTATATGAAGTCGGAGAAAAGGCCGGCTTTATCGCCTCCGTTTTAGGCGCCATGCTTTTGCTTTTCATCTTCCGTATGATCGCAAAACGCCGTTAAAGAGTTTCAAATTGAGGCTTCCATAAAGCTTCAACAATTCTGTCGTCTAATAAGAGCATGAACCGGAAAGCTCTTATTAAAATTGCGCTTTTTAGTATCGCCATCGCTTTGATCTTAAGCCTTTGCTCGCTGCTTTTTCTCAATCGTCTTACGGCCATTCAAGCCTCGCGCTTCCGCGATGACTTTCTGGCGTTCTTTGTTCCGTCCCTTGAAAAACGTCTGCAGAATCTTTCTTTGCAAGAGATCCGCACTCTCAACGGTCGCATCTTTCGCCATGGTCCTCCGTCTTTTGGCCCGCCTCCTGAAGGGCTTCGTCCGCCAGGACCGCCGCCTATGATGCCGCCCCCACCGCGTCCTCTCGGCGGAGGCGCGGGATTTGGGCCCGGCATGTGGCTTCTCACCGCGCAAGGTGAAGTGATCGCCCAAAGAGATAACGAACCTTGGACTTTGTCGTGGAAAGATCTTCCGCATCCGCTAGTCAGCAGCAAGGCGCAAAGCCGCGAGGATTTCTTCCGTCTTAAGCCCTCGATTTCCGTCGTAAAGCTTGCGACACCTGAGCCACTTTACCTGGTGGTGGTTGAGGACAAAAGACTTTTCCTGGCTCCTCTTTTAATGACTCAAGCTGTACTCACCGCTTCGATGATTGTGATTGCTCTGGTCGTTGCCATGGCCTCTATTTTCTTTTATCTGCGCCGCAAATCCGAGGAGGCGCGCTCTGTTTTGCGACGCCTGGAGCAAGGCGATCTCAAAGCGCGTTTTGAGATCAAACGCTTTGATGAATTCGGGGAATTGATGCTCGACTTCAACCGCATGGCCGAAGAAATAGAAACCCTCGTGCGCCGCATTCATGAAACGGAAACAAAACGCAAAGAACTGCTGCAGGAACTGGGTCACGATCTGCGCACACCTCTTACCAGCCTAAAAACAAACTTTGAAACCCTGCAAGTGCATCATGAAAAGCTCAGCGTGCAGCAAAAAACGTCCATGTTCGGAATTCTGATTGGTGAGATTGATTACTTCAAAGACCTGATTGAAAAACTGATGACCATCGCCTCCCTGGATGAGCCGCACTACAAAAAATCCACCGTGCACGTCGATATTCAAGAACTCTTGCTTCAAGAAATCAAAGCGCGGCAAAACGCCCCGGATAACAAACTCACGTGGATCTTTGATGACTCCCTCTCTGTTCCTGATCGTGTGGTCTTGGGTGATGCGCACTTGATTCAACGCCTTTTGCGCAACGGCCTGGACAATGCTTCCCGCTATGCGGAAACCAAAGTTTTTGTGCAGCTCCGCTATGAGGAGGGAAAAATTCAAGTGCGGATTCTTGATGACGGCCCAGGACTTGATAACGAAGCCCTGCACGCCTTCGGTTTGCGCCGCGAATTTCAAGGGCGTCGCCTCACCAAGGGTGGGCATTATTCCTTGGGACTTGGCTCGGTGATTATGAAAACCATCGCTGAGCTTCATAACGGCAAGATTCAAATCACCAATCATGTTCATGACGGTAAAAAAGAAGGCGCCGTTTTAAGCATTGAGCTTCCAGTGGCGCCTTAAGAGATTACAAATTACGACGGTACTGTCCGCCCACTTCGTACAAGGCTTGCGTCATTTGATACAAGCTGCAGTGGCGAGCCGCACTCATCAAAGCTGCAAAGATATTGCCGCCATGAAGGACTGTGTCCTGGAGTTTTTTCAACTCGCGTTCGGCCGTTGATGCATGTTCTTGCTGATACGTTTGCACGTTGGTGAGCTGCGCGTTTTTTTCCTCGTAGGAAGCGCGCGCCAGTTCAATCTTCGGTGGCACGTAGTCTTCCGCCATGGTCTTCGGATCAATAAACGTATTCACACCGATGATCGGCAGTGTGCCGTCATGTTTCAGACGCTCATAGTACAAAGACTCTTCCTGGATCTTGGAGCGCTGGTATTGGGTTTCCATCGCGCCCAGAACACCGCCACGTTCGTTGATCTTTTTGAACTCCGCCAACACAGCTTCTTCCACCAGATCGGTGAGTTCTTCGATGAAGTAAGACCCTTGCATCGGGTTTTCATTCTTCGTCATGCCGAACTCGCGGTTGATGATAAGCTGAATCGCCATCGCACGGCGCACGGATTCTTCCGTCGGCGTGGTGATCGCTTCGTCATAGGCATTGGTGTGCAAGCTGTTGCAGTTGTCATAAAGAGCAATCAAGGCCTGCAAAGTCGTGCGAATGTCGTTAAAGTCGATCTCCTGCGCGTGCAGGGAACGTCCGGAAGTTTGAATATGGTACTTTAGTTTTTGAGAGCGGTCGTTCCCTTTATAAAGGTCACGCATCGCCACCGCCCAAATACGGCGGGCCACACGTCCCAAAACAGAGTACTCCGGATCCAAGCCGTTACTAAAGAAGAATGACAGGTTCGGAGCAAAATCATCCACCTTAAGGCCGCGCGCCAGATAATACTCCACAAACGTAAAGCCGTTGGAAAGAGTGAACGCCAATTGGGAAATCGGATTCGCCCCTGCTTCAGCGATGTGATAACCGGAAATACTCACGGAATAGAAATTACGGATCTTGTTTTGAACGAAGTATTCCTGAATATCGCCCATCATTTTCAAAGCGAAGTTGATAGAGAAGATACAGGTGTTCTGTCCCTGGTCTTCCTTCAGAATATCGGCCTGAACCGTGCCGCGCACTTGCTGCAAAGTCCATGTCGCCAGATCCTGCCACTCTTTATCAGAGAGCTTGCGACCCAGTTCGCGCTCTTTCTTTTCCACCTGCTGATCAATCGCGGTGTTAAAATAAAACGCCAAGATCATCGGAGCCGGACCGTTGATGGTCATACTCACGGAAGTATTCGGGTTCACCAGGTCAAAGCCCGCATAGAGCTTTTTCATATCGTTGAGTGTGCAAATGCTCACACCCGACTCACCGACTTTACCGAAAATATCCGGACGCTGATCAGGGTCCTGACCATACAAAGTCACTGAATCAAACGCCGTCGACAAACGGTGCGCGGTTTCGCCCTTGGTAAGGTAATGGAAACGGCGGTTGGTGCGCTCAGGAGTTCCTTCACCGGCAAACATGCGCTTAGGATCTTCATCAGCGCGTTTAAGCTGGAACACGCCGGCCGTGTACGGGAATTCGCCCGGCACGTTTTCAAGTTTCAAATAACGGAAGCGATCGCCCCAGTCTTTGAATTTGGGCACTACCACACGGCGGATTTTCGTGCCGGACAAAGATTCACGCACCAGTGGCTGGCGGATTTCTTTATCACGGACTTTAAAGATCAGTTCATCACCGGAATAAGTCTCAACCAGCTTGTCATAGTTTTCCAGCTGATCGAGTTCGTCTTGAGTGAATTCAGCACTTAATTCCGCTTCGACTTTTTTAACCGTGTCCGCTGGCGCGTTCAAAAGAGGAGCTACTTTTTTCAAGCCCCCCAATTGCGACGCTTTTTCCGCCAGAGTTTCGGTGCGTTTTTTATACTTGTGCACCGTCGAAACGATTTCCGCGAGATAATTCTGGCGGTCGGCCGGAATAATCACGTGCTCTTCAGCGGAAAGAATATTGGATTTGTATTGAGGATCCACGGCCCACTGGCCTTTTTGATGAGACTCCAACAAATCAGCAAGCTTAAAGAAAAGCTTGTTCACGCCGCCATCGTTAAACTGCGACGCCTGAGTGAGGAATACCGGAACCTCGATTTTTTCATCAAAGATTTTGCGTGAGCGTTTGTATTGTTTGGTCACATCGCGAAGCGCATCCAAAGCGCCACGGCGATCGGCCTTGTTCACGGCAATCAAATCGGCAAAATCGATCATATCGATTTTTTCAAGCTGTGATTGCGCACCGAAATCGGATGTCATCACGTACATGGAAAGATCGCTGACTTCGGTGATCGCCATATTGCCCTGACCGATACCGGAGGTTTCCGCAATAATAAAATCAAAATCAAGCTGGCGCAGGAACTTTAGAATTTCCGGCAATGAAGATGCAATCTCACGGCCTGAGCCACGTGATGCCACAGAACGCATGTACACGCGATTGCGCGACAAAGAGTTCATACGGATGCGGTCACCCAAAAGCGAGCCGCCGGTTTTGCGCTTGGACGGATCCACGCACACCACGGCGATCTTTTTATCCGGATAAGCGTTGAGATAACGCTGCACCAATTCATCAATTAAAGAGGACTTTCCCGCCCCGCCGGTTCCGGTGATACCCAAAACCAAGGGATGGCTGCTGCGAGCGCGGAACGACTGCAGGCCGAAATTTTCCAAGGAAAAATCTTTCTGACCGTTTTCAATCGCGGTCAGAGCCACACCCAATTCCACGGAAGGAATGGTGTCGCCGGGGAAAATATTCTTTTTGGTTTTATATTCTTTTTGTTTTTCCAGAATATCGAAATCGCAGCCACGCACGACCATTTCGATCATGCCTTCAAGACCTAGTTTGCGACCGTCATCCGGATGGAAGATCTGAGCAATACCGTAAGCTTCCAGTTCGCGTTTTTCTTCGTGAACGATGACACCGCCACCGCCGCCGTAGATGCGCACATAGCCTGCTCCCGCTTCATCAAGAAGGTCTTTCATGTATTTGAAATACTCCATGTGCCCGCCCTGATAAGAGCTGATGCACACGCCTTGCGCGCCTTCTTGCAAGACGGCTTTCACCACATCACTCACCGAGCGGTTGTGCCCGAGATGAATGACTTCCGCGCCGAGGTCTTGCAGAATTCGGCGCATGATATTGATGCTGGCGTCGTGCCCGTCAAAGAGCGCTGCCGCCGTCACGATACGAACCGGATTTTTTAACGTGTATGCCATAGATCCCTTAGCGGCCTTGGAAATTCGCTTTGCGTTTTTCAATAAAGGCCGTCGTGCCTTCTCTCATATCTTCGGAGTTGAAAAGCTCCGCAAAGATTTTTGCTTCGTTCTTTTGCGCCTCTTCCACGTCCATATCCCAAGCCTGGTTGATGGACTTTTTCGCGGAACCCACCGCGACGGGCGCTTTGCTCAAAATCGTTTCCACAGTTTTCAGAACTGTCGGCATCAGCTCACTGGACGGAACCACTTTGTTCACAAGTCCCATGGTCAAAGCCTCTTGCGCTGTAATCATAGCACCGGTGTAGGTCAGTTCGCGAGCTTTGCGTTGACCGACAGCTCGTGCCAGTCTCACAGTGCCGCCGAAACCGGGAATCAAACCCAAGCCGACCTCAGGTAAGCCGAATTTTGCGTTTTCTGAAGCGTAAATAAAATCGCAACCTAGAGCGAGCTCACATCCGCCGCCCAAAGCAAAACCGTTCACTGCCGCGATCACGGGAATTTTCAGCAAAGTGAGTTCGTGGAAAATGCTCTGTCCGCGCTGCGCGAAAGCCAGACCTTTTTCTTCATCAAGATCTTTCATTTCTTTGATATCGGCGCCTGCGACAAAAGCTTTTTCGCCGCTGCCGGTGATCACCAAAGCGCGCGCATCTTCATAAGGCATTTCGCCGATCTGGCGCAAAGCCTCACCCATTTCATTGAGCACGGCCGAGTTCAAGGAATTCAAAGCTTCAGGACGGTTGACGGTCATCACCCACACGCCCTGGGATTTTTGTTCAAGCAAGATTGTTTTATAATTAAAAGCTTCCATGTTTTTCCTTATTTCGCGGAGTAATCGTAGAAACCACGGCCGCTCTTACGTCCCAACCAGCCGGCTTCCACGTATTTCACCAAAAGCGGGCACGGACGGTATTTGGAATCACCCAAGCCGTCATGCAAAACGTTCATGATCGCAAGGCACGTGTCCAAACCGATGAAATCCGCCAGAGTCAACGGACCCATGGGTTGGTTTGTTCCCAATTTCATCGCGCTATCGATGGATTCTACAGAGGCAATGCCCTCGTGAAGAGTGTAAACCGCTTCATTGATCATCGGCATAAGGATGCGGTTGACGATAAAGCCCGGCATATCTTTCACGGACTCGACGAAAACTTTATCCATTTTTTCGGCCAAAGCTTTCACTGTCGCAAAAGTCTCGTTAGAAGTTTGCAAACCGCGGATACCTTCCACCAATTTCATCAGCGGTACCGGATTCATAAAGTGCATGCCTGCGACTTTTTCCGGACGCTTAGTCACGCCCGCGATTTTTGTGATGGAGATGGAAGACGTGTTGGACACCAGCAACGCTTCCGGTTTCACGCTGGCATCGAGGTCTTTGAAGATTTTCAATTTCAGATCAATATTCTCGGTCGCGGCTTCGATCACGACGTCGCAATCTTTCAACGCTGTGATTTCTTGCGCGGTTTTGATTCGGCCAAGCAACGCCGTTTTATCCGCTTCGCTCATGCCGCCTTTTTTGATGATGCGATCGCAGCTGCCAGAAATCGTTGCGATCCCTTTTTCAAGAGCCGCACCGCTGACGTCCATCATGATCACGTTGAATCCGAAGTTCGCCGCCACTTGAGCAATGCCATTCCCCATCTGTCCTGCACCAACAACACCGATTGTTTTGATATTCATTTATCACTCCGCGTTAAAACTGTTATCTAAAAATACGAAATAGGACTACTTTACTTTAGCCCAGAGGTCAAAAGTTCTGGTCTTGAGAGCACCGGGCCTAAGGCCACAAAATGGATCTTATGCGGTCCTTGTTTTTCCGTTCTCTGCCACTGCTTTTTTTTATTCCTTCGACTTGGGCTGCGCTTGCCACCGATGCAGACTCCGCTCTGTCCTTTTTTCGCAATAAGAACAGTCTTTTTCCCTCTGGCCAGGTGAGTCGAAACACCCTCGAGCAAAACCTTTTACGCTCCGAAACCGAAATCGCCTACCGCACTGCCTGGGACAAAAAAGAATACCTGATGCAAGGCGAGCAAATTCTGCGTGACATTCAGGTCGCTCGTTTTGTGGAGACCACCGGCTCTGCCACTCTTTTAAGCGTTGATCGTAGTGATGCACCTCCCGTGAAAACCTTGGCCGCAAAAACAGTTTTGGAAATTCTTGAGACGGGCGACTACTGGGCGCGCGTGAAAGAAAAAACCGGCGGCACTCAAGGCTGGTTGCCTTTACACCTTCTCCAGGCTCGTCATGACGACACCGGCGTTTTCAGCAATCTGATTGAAACCTATCTACGTGAGACTCCATCGCCGAATGGCAAAGTGCTCACCACTCTGCCGCGTCGTCAGCGTGTGCTGCCGCTCGAGATCACGAAGAGCTTTCTTAAGCTTCAGTACGGCAACCGCACCGGTTACGCGGATATCACGCATTTTGTGTCCCGCGCGGATTTCGCCAACCTCGCTTACCACGCCAAGAAAAGCTGGGTGGCGGTGCTTTACCGCAATAACGACGTGATCATCACGCAAAAAGGTGAAACCCTTCCGCTCAAAGAACTCATGGGTTTTGTTGCCAACACTCACCGTGGTATCGTAACCAAACCCGACGGCTTCTACGGCCCGCCTCTGCGAGCCCGGGTGGAGATTATCAAGCCGGAAGCCGCGATTTGGGGCGTAAGCAAAATCGACGGCCACGGCGAAGTGTGGTGGAAAAAAACGGATCTGCTGGCGGAAAATCGCAAACCCGCCGCGGAAAAAAGCACGGCGGCAACTCTAACCACCGATGAACTCATGAAAAGAGAAATTTACTCAATCGCTTTTGAAAGCAAAGACTCTCTGCGCGGCCTGGTTTCCTCGGAAGGTATTTATCGCACAGAAGACGGTGTCACCTGGACCGCCATTCCCCAGTTCGGCAAAAAGAATTATCCTGTGAGTATTCATCCCAACGGCACGTGGTTTGTCGGCTCTTATAAAAGCTCAAACCACGGAAAAAGTTTTGAGCCTTTTATCCGCTGGGACAGCATTGCGCGCGCGATTGAGTCCGCCTATCACACCAACCCCAAAATCTTACGCCTGACTCAGATTGAAGCTTTGCCGGAATCACGTGTTTTGATTCATGTGGATACAGGGTCACGCAGTATCAAACTGCGTTCACTGATTGGTGATTTCCACTGGGATATTATCAAGAATTAAGCGAATTGCGCCGGCCAGTGCGTGTTCGTGACAAGGATCTTTACCAGCTCTTCCAAGCCCGCCTGATCCTCTTTATCAAAGCGGTTTAAAACTGGCGCGTCCGCATCCAGCACACCCAACAGGCGTCCGCCCACGATCATAGGCACGACGATTTCCGAGCGCGAAGCGCTGTCACAGACAATATGTCCAGGAAACTGATCCACATCGGCGACTAAATAAGTGCGCAGATCCTTTGCCGCACTTCCACACACACCTTTTCCTAAAGCGATGCGCGTGCATGCTGGCAATCCTTGGAAAGAACTTAAGAGCAATTCATTTCCGTGCAAAAGATAAAACCCCACCCAATTGATTTGCGGCAGATGCTGCTTGAGCAAGGCGGAAATATTGGCAAGATTCACGAACCATTCTTTTTCAAGAATGCCACGCGCCTCCGAATGAAGTTCTTTATAGAATTTCGCCTTATCGTCATAACTGATTCGGACGGGAGCGTCTTTTACTTCCACAACTGACCTGCGCACATGGAATAGAACATTTTAAAGTCTCCGATCAAAGACCACAGGGGATGTTTGAAGGTCGCAGGTTTGTTTTTCTCGATAAAAAAATGCCCCACCCAGGCAAATCCATAACCGATCACCGGCAACAGCCAGAGGGCCGTCCAGGTTCGCGAGGCCACGGCGTAAAGCAAAACCAGGTGCACCAGGAACGTGCCGACAAAATGAAAGCGGCGATTGAGCGGATGAGAGTGCTCCTGAAGATAAAAAGGCCAGAACTCTTTAAACGATGTCATGAGCCTCTCCTTAACGGCTGTCCTCAGAGATTGTTTTCCGGAAAATAGGGAGCCATGGTTTGACGGACTCTTTCCTGCAACTGAGGCCTGTTGGCTATAGTGTACTCGTGAGGATAGATCGGCGGCAAGACCTGCAATGTGATCGTGCGGCTCCAAGTGCCCCAATTCGGAACAATGTGACCTTTGGGAAGAATCGCCGCCGCTCCTTTAATGATGACCGGCACAATCGGCGCCTTGGCGTTGATGGCAAAAACAAAAGGCCCGGATTTAAACGGTCCTAAGCGCTCTGAAGTCTGGCGTGTGCCCTCGGGTGCTAAAGCAAAACGCTCTCCGGCTTTGATGCGCGCTTCAGCGGCTTGATAAACTTTGAAAACCTCTTCGCGGCGTTCCCGGGCAATCGGCAAAATACCCGCCCGGCGCATGGCCGCGCCAAACACCGGAATTTTAAAAAGCTCAATCTTAGCGCCGAAACGAAAACTGCCCAGCCATCCGTTCATCGCAAAGATATCAAAGAAGCTCGTGTGATTGAATACATAAAGGAAGCCACCCTTGGGGCGATTCTCAAGACCTTGCACCACCACTTTGACTCCGAACATATAACACGCACCACGGGTCCAGAAGACGACAATGTGATCTTCGATGCGGCGGTTGTTAAGGAGCAGATTCACTGTGATCATCGCGATGGCACACAGAATCGTGTGAATCGGAAACAAAATCACAGCCAGGAGAGAGCGCGGGTACGAAAGCAATTTTAAAAACATACACTAATTCATTTCAGGGAAAAGACGTTTTCGCGCCGCTGTTCTCTGTCGCTCCTTATAAGCCTGATGCTCGGAAGGACCGGAAAGAATTCTTTGGTGCGCGGATTGATCCATGATCTGCACCTCAAACGGATAAAAGAAACTGAACTCCTCTTTCCCACCCAAAGGTTTTACGTGAATGAGTTTGCGCGAAATAAATTTGATGAATTTATAATCTTCACCTGAGAAAAAATTCTCCTTGCGCAAGAACTTCACATTGTCCCCTTCTTCACGGATTTTCTGTTCAAACGCTTCCTGGATGCTTTTTTCATCCAAGGTGTCGAGACGATGGGAAAGATCGTCGCAGACTTTCATGAACAGGTCCACCGGGTAGAGATTATTCGAGCTTTGATCCGGCATGATGTGCGGAAAGCTGATCACATTTTCGCGAATAAGAAAGCGCACGACTTGAAAGGTGTCAAACAGATTGCGCGTGATGAAGCGCACGCCCAGCTTATCGAAAATCTTCATCGCCAAAGCATCGGGCTTGGCAAGAAGCTTGATCACGGTGCTCGAAGAGGTTTTAAACGGCTTCACTTCAAAACCGAGCAACTCGATGGAATCGTGTTCTTTCGCTCCACTTTCCAGAAACGTACGATGAGTGGTGCCGTCATAGCGGATGCGGTTCTGAAACGGCGTCAGAATCTGCGATTGAATCTCTTCGGAAAAAGAACTGAACAAATCGTTCTCTGCATGAACAAAAACGTGCATGCATCGCAAGATCGCGCAAGCCCAGCGCTGCAAAAGTTTTTCTTGAGGATCCGCGGAGCTTGCATAAAGCAAGAGCCGACGGATGTCGCCCAGGTTTTTACGGTCGCGAAAAAGCTCCGGCAATTCCGCATCATGAAATCCGAGCTTTTCAAACATAAGAACCAAAGCACGGCGGTGATAGTACCAAAGCTTTTCCAAATCGTTTTCGCGGGAAATATCAAAACCGTAGCTCAACAAAAATGCGCTGGCCGCCTCAAGAGTTTGAATGTTGAGTTTGGGGATATCGATGGCCGAATGCCCCCCGACAACGGAATTAAGAATCGATGAGTCAAAGATGAAACGTTGAGGCATGCCCTCTATCTTCAAACTCGAAAGAGGGCGAATCAAGACGCGGCGCTTATTTGATCAGCGCGCAAGTGTAAGCTCGGAAGGCGCCCAAAGTACCTTGTGCAGGCTGGGAGCCAGAAACCGCCGTGTAGTTCTGATAGTAAACAGTTCCTTGTGCCACTGTGCTGTCGAAAGTGCCTTGGAAGGTGATCTCGCCGTAGCCATCTTGGAATTTCACTTGGAATTGACGCGTGGTACGGTCAATCATCCCTTCTTTCGCCTGGCTGAACTCCACTTGATAAGGAGCAATGGTCTGGCCATTGTAAACCTGACCGACGTAAGAATCGAAAATCTTAATCAGGACCTTGGAAGAAGCCGCCACCAATTTACCGGCGCTATCGAACTGGAAAGAGCCGATCATGTCGATACCGGTTCTGTCATTGATATTACCGCTGATTGTACCCAAGGATTGCGGGTCCAGAGTTGCGGAAACAAAACCTTTTACTTGCGCTTCAAAGTTCGGAGAGTTGTAAGGATCGTAGATCTTACCCACGGTCATATTCGCATTCGCGCAGGTGTTAGGAATATTGCCTTGAGAAATCCCCGTTCCTGTCGAAGTCGTGCGTCCTGCGACGCGAACCGCACCGCCGTCCTTCTTTGCACAAGCCGACAAGGACAAGCCGATGACAACCAAAGCTCCCATCATCAATTTGTTAAAGAAAGACTGTTTCATAAGTGCCTCCTGCCCTGTACTAAGGCAAGAGACGGACCAGGCCTTGGCACGCGATTGCGAATATAAAGCCGTTTGACGAAAAAAGCCGTCTCAGTGCGAGACGGCTTTTGCATGAAAGACCATTTGGGGAAACAGATGTTCAAAGAATAAACACTGTCGCTTAAAGCACTTTATCGAAGGCGGCCAGCGTGCTTGCTTCCGTCGAAAGCCAGGCCGCCGCATTCGCATCAATCAGGCCTTGTTGCAGAAGAACTCCCGGCACATCTGTGACTTTCTTCACCGTGCTTAAATCCAAAGAAGGATCAATCTCCTTCAAGAAAAGATTGATCTTCTCATATTGAGCCTTGCGTACGGAGGCTTTCTTCAACTCCATATCAAAGCGCAAACCGCGAGAGGAAAGAAGCTTCAGCCACACCGCTCTTTCGTCGGCAGTGAGGAAAGATTTTGTGACCTTCACCTCTTTAGCTAAACCTGCACCGACGCGCACCGTTTGCACCCCTTCGGAAGCGTTCACAAGATCCAAGGCCAGTTGCGCCAGCTTCGCGCTGTCAGCTTCACTGACAAGACCGCGCGGCATAAGCGCCGTCACTACCGAGGTCGAACCGTCTTCATTTTGCTGAGCCTCATCGATTTTTGGCAGCAAAACCGATAGCCCGGAAGCCAGCGCCTTGCGGTTCGTATTGAGAAGACTGCGGTAGAAACTTAAAATCTTTTCTTGTTGCTCGGGAGTGAAGCTGTACTCACGGCCTGCGAGAGTTTTTCCACGCGCCAGATACGGACTGTTTTTCAAGGTCTCGATCTGCTCACCCAGCCAGTTCACAGCAATGCGTCCGTCGCTTTCGCGCCACAAATTACTGAGCATCGCCGCATAACCGCCGGCCTCTGCCAAAGAACGCGCACGTTCCTTCGTCAGCGCTTCGTCCATTCCGAAACGGGACATCAAGATTTGTCCACTCTTCACGTTTTCAATCGAAGCAAAAGCTGGTGCCGGGGACCCCGCCTTGGAAACATCCAACATAATTTGCGACACAAACTTCAAATCATCCAGATTCACACGGCCCCACTTGCGAGTGTCAGCAAGGACCGTGTCCAAATTCACGATCTCGCCGGGCTTATCACCAGGAAATGTGCGACCCACGATGGAAGCAAAAAGAACCTTCACAAAGTTCACGCGCTCCCCTTGCGCATCAAGATATTTTCGCAAGAGCGGATTGTTCCCGGCATCGAAGCGTTCACAACCGTAAATCTGCAAACCTTGGCTGTTGGCCAGAGCAATATCGTCATCCGTGCAGTACAAAGAAACTTTTTCGTCCAGGGCCGTGTCGTTGTCCGAATACGCCCAGTCCATCGCCATCTTATCATAAGACAGTGGCGCGTATTTGATTCGAGCCGCCATCAAGATATCGTCGATGCCACTCACGTAATCCATGATACTTGTCGAAGTCTCAAGACCTTGGTGAGCAAGATCCTGCAAGTAAGTCTTCGCCGCTTGATAAATCTGGGTTGTAGAAACTTTCGCCGAAAATGAACCAGCGAAGTTGTGGCGCAAGCCCAAAGCATGACCCAGTTCGTGCGCGACTGTCGCACGCACACTGTCTTGCGCTAAACGCAGACGTTGTGAATCACTGGCTTCTTTTGAAAGCTCCTGCAGTTTCACGAGGCTTTGCGTGAGATCACAAGCCACAGCCCCGACAGCTACAGGAGTTCCACCATTCAAACCAACCAGATCCGCGGAACCCACACGGGTAAAGACGGAAGGCATAAATACTTGCGCGCGCAAAAGCTCACCGGTGAGTGGATCAGACTGCCCAATAGCGTAAGCCGCGCCTGAATCCAACCACGGAATCCAGCGCACAAAGATGCTGCGATCCTCGGGACCGCTTTGGGGATCCACGCCCGTTTTCAATGTGATCACATCACGGCCAAAAACCTTGTTCCAATAAAGCGCGGCTTCCGTAACGGCTTGCAGATACTCCGCAGGTACGGCCGCAGAAACGCGAACTACGATAGGGCCTTTTGCCGGAGACAAATCCCACTTGGTGATAAGATTGGTGAGGTCCTGACTGTAACCTTCTTTGGAAACCTTGGTCACAAAGAAGCCCACACGACGGGAAGCATCGTATTCTTTCTTTTTAAAATCCGGGCTCAGGTTGTAAGAGCGGATTTGGATATTCATCGCCAGAGTCTCTTCGCGGTTTTCCACGTTGAGGCTCTTATCACTTCCCTGTTTCACCACGTCAGAGCGGATTTTCGAGATCTGCTCCAGCTCAATATTTTTTTCGTCAAACTTGATATTGCGAACGAAAGAATCAATCACCGGCAAAGACTGGAAAGAGCTTTCGGTGAGATCATTGTTTTTCCCGCGCGGGCTGTCGACATCATAAGGACTTTGCAGAACAAAAGTTTTTAAACCCTGTCCCCAGTCGAATGTAATGCTTTTATCGTCTTCCGAGATGATCTGGAAAGTTTGAATCAGGTTTACGGTGCGGATCTCTTTGTAGATGCTGTTGTAGTTTTCACCTAAAAGAGCGATGCGGCTGCCCGCTTTTTCAAAGCTCACGACCAGGGGTTTTAAATCGTACCACTGCGGTGTGGAACCCGCGGTTTTACCGGAAGCCAGCAAAAGAAAAATCTTCCCCAAAGCTTCTTTTTGCACCGTCACGCATGCCGCGGATTTGCAGGCTTCGGCCGTAACGGCATCGGCGGTTTTTGCCGGTGGAGTGAAGGACTCCAGCATGTTCGCCGGAGCCTGTTTTTCCTGGATGATTTTTTCTTCTTTGATGGTGCAAGCGCTGAGTGCCAAGGCGGAAGCGACAAAGCTGCAGACAACGACGTACTTATTTATGAACATGGAGGGGCCCCCTAACGTACTTTTTCAGGTGACAGTTATGCCAAATAATGGCCAAGATCAAAAGGCATCTGAAAAAAAGTTTGTAGTGTTCACACTGTTGACAGGAGATCTATGGCTCAAACCGCGTCTACGCCGACTAAAACGTTCTTCGGGCACCCTCGCCCGCTTTTCACGTTGTTTCTCACTGAGATGTGGGAACGTTTTTCATACTACGGCATGAGAGTTCTTCTGGTTTTGTACATGATCCAGTACCTCTTTAAGGAGGCCGAAGCAGGCAAAGAAGTCTTCGGTTATGCCGCTATCAAAGGACTCTTGGAATCGGTTTACGGCGAGATGTCCCATCAAGCCCTGTCCTCACAGATTTACGGCCTTTACACCGGCTTTGTTTATTTCACCCCGTTCTTTGGTGGCTTGATCGCCGACCGTTATCTGGGCCAAAGACGTTCGGTTTATATCGGCGGCGCGCTGATGGCCTTGGGGCACTTTTTGATGGCTGTGGAGAGCATGTTCTTCTGGGCACTGCTCTGCTTGATGCTTGGAAACGGTTTCTTCAAACCGAATATCTCCACCCAAGTCGGCGGACTCTATGCGGAGAACGATCCGCGCCGTGACGGTGCTTACACGATCTTCTACATGGGGATCAATCTGGGCGCGATTCTTTCACCGCTGATTTGCGGAACCCTGGGACAAAGAGTTGGCTGGCACTGGGGTTTTGGCGCCGCGGGTGTGGGTATGCTTTTATCTTTGGCGATCTATCACTTCGGCGGCAAACACTTGCCTGAAACCGAGCGCAAGAAAAGCATTCAGGAAGTGGAAGCGGTGGCGCATAAACCTCTCAGCAAAGAAGAATGGACTCGCACCTGGGCGCTCACCTTCCTGTGCATGGTGACGATCTTTTTCTGGGGTGTTTACGAACAGCAAGGTAACACTTTGCAATTGTGGTCCGATCAAAGCACCGACTGGAATTTCTTCGGCTTTGAAGTGCCATCAACGTGGTATCAGTCTTTCAATCCCTTGGTGATTGTCTTGGTAGCGCCTCTTTTGGATCGCTACTGGGCATGGCGCGCGCGTTCTAACAAAGCGCCTTCGACAGTCACCAAGATGGCCATCGGCTGTGTTCTTGGAGCCGTAGCGTTGCTCGTGATGTATCTTGCCGCGCAATCGGTGGGTGCCGGCAAAGGACACGTGATGTGGCTTTTGGGCTCGACCTTTCTGCTGACTTTGGGAGAACTTTATATTTCTCCGATCGGTCTTTCTCTGGTAACGAAAGTTTCTCCGACGAAAATCGTTTCCATGATGATGGGCGTGTGGTTCCTAGCGACATTCTTTGGGAACTATGTCGCAGGTTACATCGGCAGCTATTACGAGAAAATTTCCAAAGTAGACTTCTTTTTGCTGCTCGCGGTTTTAAGTTTGATCCCGGCGATTTTATTCTTCATGAGCCATAAGTTCCTGACCCGCGCTTTAGGGAAAGACGTCTAGCTATTTTGTATTTCGGCACCTTTTTCCCCTTTACTTCGGCCACTGACACAGGATTGTGGCTAAAATAAAGGGGAACCCGTGTGTTGGCGGGGCAAGAAGGTATTTATGGAATACAAAGTGCAATGCCCCTTTTGCAGGGAAAAGTTCACCATTCAAATTTACCGTGAAGACGGAGAAGATCAGGAATTTATCTGGGACTGCGAGGTCTGCTGCCACCCGATCGATATACACGCCCTGTGGAATGAAGACCGCTCTAAATTCTCACTCCGGGTAGGACGTGGCGCCGGTTACGACGAAATGCCCATATAGTCTTGACCGTTTTTCCCGGATATGAGTTTATGGTCGCTATGAGCACAATGCGCATTCGTCCCTTGGAACTGCAAGACCTTCCTGAGGTGAAAACCTTCACCGATAAAACCATTGGTCTCAATTACTTCAACCTTCAAGAACTTGAGGATTGTTACCATAAATCCCTTTCTCAAGGAATCATGTGCTCGTTCGTGCTTGTGGATGATCAAGGTATTCAGGGATTTCGTTTGGCCTATCCTCCCGGCGCGTGGAGCAAGGGCAAAGGCTCCAAGCTGCGCGTGGATTTATGGAAAGTGCCTTTAGAACAAGTCGGTTATTTTCAAAGTCTCTTTCTTGCTCCAGAAGCGCAAGGAAACGGCTGGGGGCCGAAACTCTCCGAGGCGGCTATTGAGCAGTTTAAAAAACTCGGTACCAAAGCTATTGTCACGCATGCGTGGAAAGAGTCTCCGAACAATTCTTCCATCCGCTATCTGACGAAGTTTGGTTTTGAAAGTGTCGCCACTCATCCCGAATACTGGATTGATGTGGATTATGAATGCGTGCGCGACGGCAAGCCCTGCCGTTGCACCGCTGAAGAAATGATCAAGTATCTTTAGGACAAAGCATGAGTATCTCTTACTGGCTCGATTCAGCCACCACCACAAAGAAAACATCCGTACAGACTTACGATATTGTGATTATCGGCGGAGGTATCGCCGGTCTTTCCACGGCTTACTGGCTGAACCAGCAAGACAGTTCCCTCAAAATCGCCATTCTGGAAAAACACCGTGTGGGTTTCGGAGCTTCGGGACGTAACGCCGGATTTGTGACTTGCGGCTCTACCGAGCACTTTATCAAACTCAATGAACAATTCGGTTTGGAAAAAGCCGTTGAGATCTGGAAATTTTCCGAAGACAACCGCAAACTTCTTTTAGAGCACGTGATCGAAGACCGCGCTGAGGAGGTCGATTTCCGCCACACAGGCTCTTGCACGGTCGCGCCCAGCGCCGCTCACTGGGAAAAATACCGCAAGACCGCGCAGCTGATGCGCTCCGCGGGAATTGATGTCCATGAAGTCGGCCCCCAGGAAATGGAAACGGATTACGGTGTGACCGGCTTTGAAGGCGGCATTCAGTACACAGGCGACGGTTATGTCCATCCGGTGAAACTGCTGGAGCGCCTGCGCGCGAAAATCAAAGCCGACATTCACGAAGGCACGGAAGTTTTCGCCATCACCCCTTCCACTGAAGGGCGTGAACTGATTCGCACTGACAAAGGCGTTTTTGAAACAGCGAAAGTGATTTTGACTTTGAACGCGTACTTGCCTTTGGTGATGAAAGAGTTTTCTTCCTTGGTCACTCCCGGCCGCGGGCAGATTCTTGTCACGGAGCCTTTGCCGGCTTTTGTAAAAGGCCCGTGTTATCTGACCAAGCATCTTTGTTATTTCCGCCAGCTTCCCACCGGGCACTTGCTGATCGGTGGTTTCAGAAACCTCGCCGTGCAAGCCGAAAACACTTATGCCGATGAAACAACAAATCTTATCCAAGACGCCCTTTATGATTTCGTGAAAAGTCATTTTAAGTATGGCCCGCAAGCCAAAATCGCCTATCAGTGGTCCGGCATTATGGGTTTTACTCCTGACGGACAAATGCTGATCGGCTCCTTACCGAATAACGGCAATATCCACCTCATGGCCGGCTGCTCCGGTCACGGCATGGGCCTCAGCTTCAACGCCGCCCGCACCCTGGCAGGAAGCCTCTTCGGAAAAGAAATCCCGGCTCACCTTAACCTCCGCCGCTTCTAAAAAAAGGTTCTTCGACGGCACCCTTGCAGGAAGGCCCCGCAGTTTTCCTGTTTACGGCGCAATAAAAAAGCCTTCAGTACAACTGAAGGCTTTTTCGTTAAAACAAGATCGCTTCAGATACTTTTTTCTGCACTGTAGACAGAAAAAAGTACCAGGAACCTATTTATAGAACTTGCTGTTGGACTTTGCCATGTTTGTTAGTGGCGTTGTCGGTTTCAGACGTGTTGCTTTGCGGCTGGCAGCGTAGGTTGCCAGCTGGTCTGCGATGTATTGCGTGCCGATGGAGTCTGCGTATTTGAGCAGTCCACCGCGGAATGGTGGGAAACCTGTGCCCATGATCATCGCCAGATCCACTTCGTGCGCGTTTTCAACGATGCGGTCTTCGATCAAAGCCAAAGCGCATTCGTTGATCATCGCAAACACTCCACGCTCAATGCACTCTTTGGTGTCATGCGGGTTCGTAGGCTGATTCAAACCCAGAGCCGCGTAAATGGATTGATCCACATCACCGCGTTTGCCGTCTTCGGAATAATGGTAAAAACCTTTGCCGTTTTTGCGGCCGAGGCGACCGGATTTTTCCAAAGCTTCCATGCAAGGTGCAACTTCAATGCGCTCACCGAAGGCTTTCTTGAAGATTTTTAGGACCTTCAAGCACACGTCCAAACCGACTTCGTCCATCAGTTCAAACGGGCCCATCGGCATACCGAACTCTTTCACGTAGGCTTTATCAACCACTTCCACACTCATGCCTTCTTGCATAAGGAATGCGGCCTCAGCCATGTACGGCATCAAAAGACGGTTGACCAAAAAGCCCGGGCCGTCTTTTACAACCACCGGCATCTTGCCCATTTTTTTAGAAAGCTCGTAAATCGTTGCAATCGTTTCGTCGGAAGTTTTTTCGCCGCGAATCACTTCCACCAGCGGCATTTTGTTCACCGGATTAAAGAAGTGCATGCCGGCGAAATATTCCGGGCGAGGGTGGCCTTTAGCCATCTCGGTCACGGACAAGGAGCTGGTGTTAGTGGCAATGATCGCATCCGGGCGCATGTAACCTGCGCACTCGCCGATCACTTTTTGCTTAATACCCATGTCCTCGACGATCGCTTCAACAACAACGTCCAAGTTTTTAAAACCGGAGTAATCCGTTGTCACAGAAATCGCATCCATTTTTTGCTGGAATTGATATTTGTCGATGGATTTGCGTTTTAAAAGCTTCATCCACAAGTCACTGGCATGCTTCAAGCCCTTCCCGAGCGCATCCGCATTAAGGTCCTTCATGCGCACCTGGATGCCTTTATCCGCCGCCACGTAAGCAATACCGCCACCCATGGTGCCGGCACCAAGGATACCGAGAGCTTTGACCTCTTTGGGTTTCACATCGACACCCGGAACACCGTTTTGTTTTTTCACCATCTCGGTGAGATAGAAAACGTGAATGAGGTTTTTAGAAATATCGGTCACGCCCAGTTCGCAGAAACCTTCACGCTCAATGCGCATTCCCGCTTCGCGGTCGGACATGCCGTAAGTTTTTTGAATCACTTCGAGAGCTTTCAAAGGCGCTGGATAATGACCTTTGGTCGCTTTCATCACGCCTTCGCGCGCTTTCTTAAAGACAATCCCGCGGCCCAAAGCGCTTTCAAGCACTTTGTTCATCATGCCGTGAGGCTCAAACTTTTTACGGCGTTTTTTGCCACCGGAAGAGATGATTTCTTTTGCCCACTTCATCGCCTGATCATCAAGCAGATTCGGATGAACCATTTTATCAACAAGGCCGATCTTCAAAGCCTTTTTGGAGTTCACGGATTTACCGGCCAGGATGATATCCAAAGCCGCTTGCAAGCCGAGAACGCGAGGCATACGCTGAGTACCGCCAAAGCCCGGTAAAATTCCCAATTGAATTTCCGGCAGACCGATTTTGGTGGAAGAATCTTCGGAAGCGATACGGTAATCGCACGCCAGAATAAATTCACAGCCACCACCCATGCACGCGCCATTGACAGCGGCGATGGTTGGCATCGGCAGATCCTCCACCATATTCATGATGTCCTGACCGCCTTTAACAGCCTCATTGAACTGTTCTTTGGTGGTCATGCCTTTGATTTCCTCAATATCCGCACCGGCAATAAAAATTTTCGGCTTATTGGATTTAAAGATCACCGCTTTGTAAGAAGACTTTTTAAGCTCTTCCAAAACTTCCTTCAGGCGCATCATCACCGGAGTGGAAAACTTATTCACCTTCTCCCCGACGAGATCAAACTCGACAACCGCGACTTCGCCTTGAGGAACAATTTTGATACTTTCTTGAATAGACATTCTGAAAACTCCTAAGTTGCAAAAATCAACAAACGTACTTCAACCTCAAGCTGCGGAGATGAGGTGACGAGGGCCGCTTACGCGCCCTCGTTTTCAAGAACCATGGATCCGCCTTGGCCGCCACCGATACACAAGGTCGCAAGACCGAACTGTGTATTACGGCGTTTCATTTCTTTGGCCAAAGTCAGAACGATGCGTGTGCCGGTCGCGCCTACAGGGTGACCCAGAGCAATCGCGCCGCCATTGACGTTCAGTTTTTCTTCCGCAATCTCGCCCACTTTTGCGGAAAGACCTAATTTTTCTTGTGCAAACTTGTCAGAATCCATCGCGCGCTGGCACGCCATTACTTGCGCGGCAAAGGCTTCGTTCAACTCAACAAGGCCCATGTCTTTCATGGAAAGGCCTGCACGTTTCAACGCCAGGGGCGAAGAGTACGCCGGTCCCAAGCCCATGCGCTCAGGCTCCAAGCCTGCAAACGCGTAAGAGCGGATTCTTGCCAGAGGCTTGTAGCCCAAAGCGTCCGCTTTTTCTCGCGACATCAAAAGCACCATCGCCGCACCATCGGTGATCGGGCATGAGTTGCCCGGAGTGATGGAGCCGGTCACTTTATCAAAGAACGGTTTAAGTTTAGCCAGCGCTTCGATCGTTTGATTGTCACGCGGACCGATATCTTCCGACACGATTTCCTTGTATTCAGGCGCCAGGAACACCGGCGTGATCTCGTCTCTCATGCGGCCTTCTTTGGTCGCTTTCGCCGCCAGTTGATGAGAACGCAGAGCGAATTTATCCTGCATCTCGCGAGTCAAACCCCACTCTTTGGCAAGGATTTCCGCGGTCTGTCCCATGTTGATGCCGACGAAAGGATCCGTGAGACCCAGCATGACAGAGATCTGCGGGAAGTAATCGTCTTTCATATTCCCCTGCAACAGAGCTTTGATTTGATTCATGTCCGCTTTAAAGAGCTTCCACAAAAGCGGCAGCGCTTGGCCGGGGCCCTTCGCCGCAAAAAGATTGCTGTAGATTTCTTGGTATTTTTTCGGTGGCAGTGTCGGCATTTGCGACATGCTTTCGGTTCCTCCGGCAATCACCACATCCATGGTGCCGGATTTGATTTTTTCATAACCGTTGGAGATGGACTCCAAAGCCGAAGCACAGTTTCTGTGCACGGTATACGCTGATGTTTTCAGAGGAATGCCGGCGTTCAAAGCGCAGACGCGCGAGATATTCACAGCATCAGGAGGATTTCCGGTGTTCCCGATAATCACTTCATCGACGTCATGAACGTTCAGATTAGTTTGCGCAATCAACTGTTTGAGTGCGACTTTTCCCAGCTCCGCGGGATGAACTTTTTTAAGCTTTGTTCCTGCTTTCGCAAACGGCGTGCGAACGCCTTCGACCAGAACCACGTCACGTGGTGATTTCATACACCTCTCCTTAGTTGTATAAGCCATTAAAATCATATGCGTTTTCGGGTGTTCCACCAAACACAAAGAGAAGTGAATATGAGAGGTCGAGGGCGTGACGCAGCGCGCCCCTTAAGTGGCACTCACAGCAAACCCTCGCCGGTGTTGAAAATCCCAATGAATCTAGAGACAAAACTCTAAACTTGAGTAAATATCGCTCTTGCATCAATGTCTTAAAGCGACTTACCACCCGCGCCAAAGGCCGGTTTCATTGACCCTTCGCCCCCCCCTCTGTAGAGTAATGGCACTTGTCGCGGACCTTATTCTAAGCCCTTGAAATGGGTCAAAAATTCTCGACGGAAAAGGCCGCCTAACGAACAGCAAAAGGAGTATCCTTGGATACAAAAACAGAAGCCAAATCCGGCATCAGCAACTTGGATCAAGAAGCCCTGCTTTATCACCAAAAAGGCAAACCTGGAAAAATCGAAGTCATCTCTTCGAAGCCTTGCGCGACAGAAAAAGATCTCTCTCTGGCTTACTCCCCCGGTGTCGCGGCTCCTTGTAAAGCCATCGCCAAAGACCCCGCGAAAGTTTACGACTACACTTCCAAAGGAAATCTTGTCGCCGTGATTTCTAACGGCACCGCGGTTTTGGGTCTCGGCAATATCGGTCCTGCCGCTGGAAAACCGGTGATGGAAGGAAAAGGTATTCTCTTTAAACAATTCGCGGGCATCGACGTTTTCGATATCGAAGTCGCTGCGAATGACGTTGACACTTTCTGCAATGCTGTTCGTGTTTTGGAGCCTACTTTCGGCGGTATCAACCTTGAAGACATCAAAGCGCCGGAGTGCTTTGAAATCGAAGAGCGTCTAAAAAAGGAAATGAAGATCCCCGTTTTCCACGACGACCAGCACGGAACGGCGATCGTATCCGGTGCGGCGCTCTTAAATGCCTGCGCGATTACAAATCGTAAGATGCAAGACATCCGCATTGTCGTAAACGGTGCCGGTGCTTCGGCAAACTCTTGCGCAAAAATCTTTATCGCTTTGGGCGCACGCCGTGAAAACATCATCATGTGCGATTCCCAAGGTGTGATCTACAAAGGCCGCACTGCCGGCATGAACAAATACAAAGAGTATTTCGCTGCGGAAACAGAAGCGCGCACTTTGACAGAGGCCTTGAAAGGCGCTGACGTTTTCGTCGGTCTTTCTGTCGCCGGCGCTTTGACTCCGGAGATGCTCAAAGACATGGCTAAAGAACCGATCATCTTTGCCATGGCGAATCCTGAGCCGGAAATCACTCCGGATAAAGCCCGCGCGGCTCGTCCGGATGCGATCATCGCCACCGGCCGTTCTGATTATCCGAATCAAGTGAACAACGTTCTGGGCTTCCCGTCGATCTTCCGCGGCGCTTTGGATACGCGCTCCACACAGATCAACGAAGAAATGAAACTGGCCGCGGTTCACGCTCTGGCGAAACTGGCGCGCGAAGATGTTCCTGAAAATGTTTCCGCGACTTACGGTGGTAAGAGCTTTAAATTCGGCCGTGAGTATTTGATTCCAAAACCTTTCGATACGCGCGTTTTGTTGTGGGTCGCTCCCGCTGTGGCGAAAGCCGCGATGGATACGGGTGTTGCGACGAAAGCGATCGAAGACTGGGATTCTTACCGTGAGTCTCTTGAGGCCTTGCAAGGTCCTTCGAAGGTCTTCATGCGTTCTGCCATCAACCGCGTTCATCAAAACGCGGCCTCTGTGGGCGGCGAACTTCCGAAGATCGTTTTCCCTGAAGGCACCAGCACCAAAGTTTTAAAAGCTTTGGCCACGTTGGTGGAAGAAAAAATCTGCCAGCCGATCTTGTTAGGTTATCCCGAGCGCGTGCGTGAAAAAATCAATGCGTTAGATATTCCAAGCTTGAAAGATGTTCCTGTGATTCATCCTTCGGCTTATCCGAAATACTACGCTTATGTCGAAAGACTTTATTCTCTTCGCCAGCGCAAAGGTGTGAACTTACGTGAGGCCGAACGCCTTATGGCTGAACCGAACTATTTTGCGGCGATGATGGTGCACATGGGAGACGCCGACGGCATGGTGACGGGCGCTTCCATCAACTACGCCGACGCCGTTCGTCCGATCTTGCAGACCATTGGTATTTACCAAAACGGTGTGCCGGCGGGTTTGAACTTTATTCTGCTTGAAGACAAGTTCTTGGTGCTTGCTGATACCACCGTCAACTTTGACCCGACGGCGGAACAATGCGCGCAAATCGCTTTGCAAGCCGCGAAGATCGTCGAATACTTTGGCATTGAACCGCGTGTGGCGATGCTCAGTTATTCCAACTTCAGCGGCACCGAAGGCACTCCTTCGAAAATGAAAAAGGCCGCGGAGATTGTGAAGAAACTTCGTCCTGGCATCATCGTTGACGGAGATATGCAGGCCGACACCGCTGTGAATCCTGAGATCATGGAACGCTTGTTCCCATTCTCGGATCTTAAAGGTGGCGCGAACGTTTTGGTGTTCCCGAATCTGGAATCTTCCAATATCGCTTACAAACTGATCCAGCAGATCGGTAAAGTGGAAGTGATTGGACCTTTCTTGATGGGTGTGCGCCGTTCTGCGAACGTTCTGCAAAGAACGACCACGGTGGATGGCATCGTGAACTCCGTGGTGTTCACGGCTCTTGAAGCCCAGTTTATCAAAGAAGTTCTTAAAGCGCGTGGTAAGTGAGCTTGCTCGTTTGTTTCTGAAGCTCGGGATCACCTCCTTTGGTGGTCCCGCCGCGCACGTGGCGCTGATGGAAGAAGAATTCGTCCATAAGCGCCAGTGGCTCAGCCGCGAAAAATTTCTCGATCTTATTGCTCTCACCAATCTTATTCCGGGTCCCAACTCCACAGAACTGGCTATTCATATCGGATACCTGCGTGCAGGTTGGCTGGGATTTGCCGTCGCCGGTCTTTGCTTTATTCTACCGGCGTTTCTTATTGTCGCGCTGATTGCCGCTTTTTATACGGCTTATGCAAGCCTTCCCGAGGTACAAAGCTTTCTTGTCGGCGCAAAGGCCGTGGTGTTTGCCGTCATTCTTCTTGCCTTCGAGCGTTTTGCGAAAAGTCTGTGGCGTATTGATCAATGGAAAGAGCTTTTTTATAAAAACACCTGGTCCGAGAAACGCCGGGTGTTAGTCAGTTTTATTTTTATCGCGAGTATCTACATGAGCCTTGTCCGTGGTTACTCGGAAATTCTGATTCTGTTTAATTGCGGATTGATCTCTCTTTTTATTTCCGCGCGTTTTCCGCGCACGCGCACTCACGAGTTAGGAACTCTTTTTTGGGTGTTCTTTAAAATCGGCGCGGTTCTTTTTGGCAGCGGCTATGTTTTATTGAGCTTCTTGCAAACAGAGCTTGTGCAAGCGCGGCCGTGGCTGACGCAAAGCCAGCTCTTGGACGCCGTCACCGTGGGGCAGTTCACACCGGGCCCGGTTTTTACCACGGCGACCTTTATTGGATATCTCTTGCACGGACCTGTGGGGGCCGTTCTTGCGACGGTGGGGATTTTTACTCCGGCATTTCTCTTTGTCGCGCTCAGTATTCCGCTTTATAAAAAACTTGAGACTTCCCTTCACTTTCGCGCGATTCTCGATGGAGTCGTGGCGGGCTCCCTGGGTTTGCTTTTCACGGTGTTCTGGACCTTCGGTCCTGAAATCGCAAAAACCGCGCTCACTTTGGGAATTTTCACCGTTTCGCTGGTTTTCTTAAAACGCACTCGTTTTCCTTCCGCGGGTCTGATTTTTCTCGGCGGACTTCTATCCTTCTTCGCAACAAAAATTTAACTTTGTGCCCACCGCAGACCATGCTAACCTTAGTCCTGTAGGGAGGATTGATCTCTTTGACTCAACAGGCCCAACTTAACGCCCAAGACAGAGCTGTCGTCATCGGTGTCGGATTGAAGTCCGAGCCCCTTAGTGAAATCAAAGAAAATCTGCTGGAACTTGAAGAACTTGTCTCCGCCGCCGGAGGTGAGGTCGTTGGTTCATTGATCCAGGTCCTGCCGCAATGGAACCCGGCCACTCTTATTGGTACGGGCAAAGTCGAAGAAGTTGCGGAAATGGTTCGTGACAGCGGTGCCAATATCGTCGTCGTTGACCACCAGCTTTCCGGCGTTCAGCAACGCAACCTCGCGCAGATTGTGAAAGTGCGCGTGATCGACCGCAATCAATTGATCTTGGATATTTTCGCCCAGCGCGCACAGACCTTTGAAGGAAAACTTCAAGTGGAACTTGCACAGTTGCTGGATCAAATGCCCCGCATGGTCGGTGCTTGGCTTGAATCCTTGTCCCGTCAAGGGGGCGGTATCGGTACACGAGGCCCCGGTGAAACGGCCCTCGAAAACGACCGCCGCCGCATCCGTGAAAGAGTCGCACTCATTCGTAAAAAACTCGAAGGTGTGCGTAAAAACCGCGCGCAACACAGACAATCCCGCCGCCGTCATGAGATTCCGTCTTTTGCTCTGATCGGTTACACCAACTCCGGCAAAAGCTCTCTTTTAAATCGACTGACCGGCGCGCAAGTGATGGCGAAAAACCAGGTCTTTGCGACCTTGGATCCCACTACGCGCAAAATCTTTTTGCCGGATGGACCGCCCGCGGTTGTCACCGACACCGTCGGCTTTATCCGCAAACTTCCACCGCAGCTGATTGAAGCTTTTAAAGCAACACTTGAAGAGTCCTCCGAAGCCGACGTTCTTTTGCATGTGATTGATCTTTCTTCACCGAATATGGAACGTCAGGTGGAGGTCGTTGAAGCTCTTATTAAAGAATTCAATTGGTCCGATAAAAAAATCATCCACGTCTATAACAAGTCTGATATCGCACCTTTGGAAAAACAATTCCGCGTGAAACATTATCCTCGCGTCTTTGTCAGCGCTCTCACCGGCCAGGGCATGGAGCAGCTTAAAAAATTAATGGCGGCCACCGTGAGTGAGATGCAAACCGATGTGCAGCTCTACTTCCCGCGTGCGGAAGAGTATAAAATTTTTGATTTGGGCCGCGAAGCTCAAATCCTGCGTAAAGAAACAGCCACCGAAGGAACCGTTTGTTATACGCAGCTCACTCCGACTCTGCTCAGCCGCTGGAAAGACTATATTGTTAAATAAATTTCACCTGTTCAGGGACCCGACGGAATTTCCGGATCACTTTTAAACATCTCCTGGACCTTTTGTGGGGAAAAAACCGCATTTCTGCCTTAATTCCCCCGCCTTGCCTCCGATAAGGTCTTTGTGAAACTGTTCGCTATAACACTTTTTTTCATCTGCGTTTTCACGCTTCCGCTCTCCGCTGAAGCTCAATACAAGTGCATCAATGACAAGGATGGCACCAAAGGTGCGACAAACACTGATATCAGTGCGGCTCTCAACCGCGCCAACGACCCTTTGACCGCCGCTTTTAAAGCCGCCTCCGATCCAGGTCGTCACCATCTCGTGCGCCGGGAGAATGTTTGCACGGCGGAAAACTCTTCATCGTTGACGGACTTTGCAAGTCTCGCCACTCATATTCAAGCAAGTGCGGCGCCCCGTACAAAAAAGATCAAGCGTTCCTGCATCGAAGCCTCCATGCAACGCGAGGTCGGTAACACCGGATATCTGTGTTCTGGCGGCAAAAAAGAAGCTTTTGAAAACGCCGGAAAAAGCACGCCATGCCTGAGTGAAAAAGTCTTGAGTTATTTGCACTTTGCCCTGAATCAAGCGATCAATTGCATGTCCACCGGCCGTGACCCGATTGATCCGCGCTTCATCCTAAAAAAAATCAATAACGAAACCGCGTTTAATTTCTTCATCGCCTACAACGGCGGAGTGGGCCTGGGTCAGCTCACCTCAGATCCGGTGAAAGAGATCGCCGGATGGAGACAAGGAAAACGGGAGATTGACGGCAATGCCAAACACGTTCTTGAAGGCGTGATTTCAAGCTCCAACCCGGCATGCGCACCGTTTGCGGAAGTCATTAAAAAGGAAGTGAATACACCGCCTCCACTGCCGGGCAGTCCGCGCAATTACTGCTCGTGGGTCAGCCCTGGCGAAGGCGTCGCACGCAATCTGATTTATTCTCTGGGGTACTACGTTTACACGCGCGATGAAATCGTGAAACCCGCCATCGCCCGTCGCTCCAGTCGCATGGCTGCCAATCCTGAGATCGTGAATTATTTTACTTTAGTCGCTTATGGTCCCGGCGGGCCTTCCCAGGCAAAAAGCTTGGTGCGCAGTCTGCGCTTAAGCAACTCTTCGAAACCCGAGGATGTGCGCGCCGGCATTTTGCGCAATAGTGGCTACGTTAAACAAACGGAAGAAAAAATGCTGGAGCTGCTCGCTCACTGGAAAAATTCCGCGCCCACACCGGAAGACAAACGAGGTGATACATGCGTGGAGTGATCGCCAGCCTCGTATTTCTCGCAGCACTCACTGCTTCCGCCGAACTAAAAAAAGTGACGGACTTCTATTCCGAATCCGAACAGCAGTATAAAAAGGCGCAGAGTGAAAAAACCTTCGCGGCTCGTGCGAAAATCTTGCGCGAATTGGAAAGCTCTTTAGAGGGCACTTTGCAAGAATACGAAAAGAAAAACCCCCGAGAAGCGGAAAAAGATGAAAAAGAGGTTTCACTTTTCCACAGCACCTTGGAGGCGGCTTACGATATCGCTCACCAAAAAACCGCGGATCAAAAAGATTGCGCAAAAAAACGCCAGAGTGTTTTAACAGGTGACTCTATGGGACGCGGAGAATCCGCTCCGCTCACCAAACCGGCGCAAGAAACCCTGCGCTGGATTGATCTTCTTTGTAAGTGATTATTTCGCTTTTTGCGCCAGACGGACTTCGCGGCGTTTTTTGGCCGCTTCAAAACGGCGCTTGTCATCTTCCGTTTCCAGAATCAATGACGGGATTTCGCTCGGTTTGCCATTGGAACCCAAAGCTACGAAAGTGCAATACGCCGAAGCCGTGTGGAAGGTCTCTCCGGTTTTGGGATTTTCAGCATCCACACGCACGCCGACTTCCATGGAAGTGCGTGAAGTGTAGTTCACACTGGCTTTTAAATTTACGACCCAGCCTTTATAAACCGGAGCCACAAAATCCAGACGGTCAATACTGGCCGTGACGACTTCTTTATTGGAATGTCTTTGGGCGGAGATGGCGGCGGCGATATCGATCCAGGACATGATCGTGCCTCCGAAAACACTTCCCAATGAATTCGTATGGGAAGGAAGAACTAACTGAGTCATAATAACTTGAGATGCGGAAACAGGTTTTGAATTCAAGCTGCCGGACCTTTCAAAAAGAAAAAGCGCAAGGCTTGCGGACTAAAGTCCCCACTCCCTGCGCCTTATAGCCTTTCTAATCAATTAAGATTAGATGCCACCCATACCGATGTCGGAATTACCACCACGGTTCAATCCGCCACCAGGAAGAGTTGTTGTACCACCTGCAACAGTCGCAGATCCCGCTGGGATTGTTTGAGTTGCATTGTTATTGAATGCTGTCGCTGCAGCTGCATTCTGGTTGTTGTTTTCAGCGCGTACTTCACTCTCAACAAAGCCAAGGTGAGGCAAGCACCATACGATCAACTGCGCACGAGATTTAACATTCATTTTTTTATAAATGTTAGTGAGGTGAAATTTTACTGTTTTTTCAGTAACAAAAAGCTGATTCGCAACTTCCTTGTTGGACAAGCCCTTTGAAACAAGTTCAGCAACTTCTGCCTCTCTGTTTGAAAGACCTTTTTGAATGAGGACATCTCTGAGCATCCTTGCTCCCTCCCGCTAAATTGTTTTTGTTTTAAAACTCTGTCTAACTTTTACGCCACCTAGGACTCATGTCCAAATGTAGCAAGACCACCTGTAATAAAGTCTGACAACAATTTTAGAAATTCGCAATAGGTTTGGACTCTAGTTTTAAAAAACTAGACCGATAAGCATGGAGATTCTACATGCTTATACCCTTGCAGGAGATATTATGTTTCCCACAGACACCAAGTTTCTGGTCGTTGACGACTTCGCAACTATGCGAAAAATCATTAAAAAAGTGCTTAATGAGCTCGGCTATACCAACGTCGAGGAGGCTGATGACGGTAAAACCGCCCTGCCTATGATTCAGAGCGCCCATGATGCAGGCCAGCCTTACGGTTTTATCATTTCTGACTGGAATATGCCGGGAATGCAGGGAATCGACCTGCTGAAAGCTTGCAAAGCGGATCCGCGCTTTAAGTCTGTGCCCTTTATGCTGGTCACGGCTGAGTCTGAACAAAAACACATTCTCGAAGCAGCCAAAGCCGGTGTCTCCGATTACGTGGTGAAGCCGTTCAACTCTGCGACCCTCAAAGGCAAGATGGAACGTGTGTGGGCGAAACACAACCCTTCCGCTCAACCGAAAGCATCTTAAGGTTTGAGGAGAATTGAATGTCTGCAGCACCTAAAACCGAAGCACTGAATCCTCTTTTTGACAAACGTCTTATCAACGCCTTTGTTGACGGAGTTATTAAAACTCTTAAAACCATGGCGCAAACCGATGCCTCTCCCGGCAAGCCTTTCATCGAACCGCAGTTCGTTTTAAAAGGTGAAATCGCCGGCATGGTGGGTATGGTGGCTCCTCCGCTCAAAGGGACTCTTTTGATTTCCTACGGCAAAGACAGCATCTTCCACGTCCTGGAAAACATGCTGGGAGAAAAACACACCGAGATCAACGGTGAGGTTTCCGACGCTGTCGGTGAACTTACGAATATGATCTACGGCTCTGCCAAGACCACACTCAATCAACTTGGTTATAACTTTGAAATGGCGATTCCCACGGTGATTTCCGGGGACTTTAAAATCACGCATGCTGATAAAGGCGCCACTCTCGTCATACCTTTTAATCTAACGAATGGCTCCACTTTCTATGTGGAGATCACGGTGCAATAACCGATGAAAACCACCTCAGGACCCACCGTCGACGTTCTCATAGGGAGTCCCCGAGACTCCTTCTGGGAAACCGTCAAAGGGGTCCTGAAAGGTTACTACCCCTACCAGCTCAAACACTTCCACAGTATAGACGAAGCCCTCGACACCACCCCTTCTGAAAATTTTCATCCGATTCTGGCGCTGATTGACGGTCAGGATGGCACTGGACAAACCAACGAATGGGTGCAATCCGTGAAAATGAATTTTCCTGGTTGTCACATCATCGTTTTGCATTCCGCCTCCCCTCCTTTGGATTTTGATACCGTCAAGAAAAACGGTGCCGACGAGGTCATGCATATCAACTTCGACCGCGAGTTTATCTCCGACATGGTTTTGCAACTCGCTCCGGTGGATATGGAAGGCGACAATATTCCCATCACCGCTTTGATGCCTGTGGATCTGCGTGACATGGAGGCCGATGTGGATATCAATTTCGATGTCTACGTGCACCTACCCATGAATCACCGCTCGGTGGTCTTGCGCAAAAGTGGCGATTGCGTTGATGAAAAGCATCTCGATAAATTCAAAAATTTGAAGCAGCAGATGTATATCAAAAAGACCCAGATGTCGGCCTTCTTTGAGTACGCCCGCACGGTGCTGAGTATGCGCAACGCCGCTTTGCCGATCTCGATGACCGAGAAATTCCATCGGTCTAAGAAAGCCATTTACGAAATCATGGCGCAATTTCTTAATGGCGCGGCTACGGACTATCAACAGGGAAAGCTCATCTATGAGCGCTGCAAATCCGTGGTGCAGGATTTTGAACTCACCCGCGACCGCCCCACGCAAGAAATCTTTGAAGAGATTTTTCGCTTCACCGGCAACAATCGCACGCTCTATCATGATTGCATTTGTCTTTCCGCTTACGGCGCGTACTTCGCGCAGCTTTTAGGCTGGAATCAGGAAAAACGCGAGAATGCCGCTATTGCCGGTTTATTGCATAACATTGGTCTCGCGCAAATGCCAGTCGCCACCGGCGATAAGCCTGTGGAAAGCTACACGCCTGAAGAACTCCGCGAATATCATCTTTATCCTGAACGCTCCGTCGTCATGGTGAAATCCAAAAAAGTGCCTCTGGCTCAGGAGATTGCCGACGGCATTGGCCAGCACCGTGAAAACCCCGCCGGCACGGGCTTTCCTAAAAAATTGGATGGCGGTTCTCTTTCTGACATGGGTAAGCTGATGGAGATCGCTTACCGTTTCCACGAACTGACGTCTCTGCGCGAAGGACAACCGGCAATGCGACCAGCCCAAGCCCTCAGTGAACTGCGCGACTCCGCCCTGTCGGGAGACAGCGGACTCGATCTCGTTATGACGTCGCAAATTTTCAAAAAATACAAAGCTTAGATTTCGTAAACGTCATCATCTTCGGGAATAAGTCCATTCACAGAATCGGACTCCACCAAGGCGCGCAGATCGACATCGCGGCGGCTCCAGTCAATGGATTGCAAGAGATGCTTCGAAGACATCAAACCGTCATAGAGATAAATCAATATCAAAAAGCTGCCCAAGATCCAGCGCAGGCGCGGATGACGGCGGCGCGGTTCAAACTGCACAACCCGGGTTTCCGCCACCCAGTCAGCCACATGGGTGCGATCATAACGAAAAAACGCCGTGGCATAGAGAGCCCACGAAAAGAAAAAGGTCAGACGCTCCGTCAAAGGCCGCAAAACACAGTGAGCCAGAGTCAGCTTTTCCGCCGCATTGGAAAAAGGCACAACCTTCAAGCCCATCAGCCATTTTCCTGGCGTGGCCTGCATCAACATCAGAAAAATAAATTCATACACCGCCGGGATTAAGAAAATAATCAATAAAGATCCCAATGAGATTCGCACTTCATCATCAGTGAAAACGAGCAGGAAGAATGCTTTCGCAAAAGGCAGATAAAAAAGAATCCGCAAAACCGAATCCACAGCTTGCGCTGTCAAACGTCGCCATGTGCTTGCTACGTACACATTATCCATGCTGTCCACTTTCCAAATATTTTTTCAACCACGCCAAGGCTTCATCCCGGCTGTGCAGTGTGCGTTCCAACTGCTGTTCGTAGGCTTTTTCCAGACACAAACCAATGGCTTTGCCGTTCAAATGAGCTTTCACATCTTCGCCACTCAAAAAGGGCGGCGGCAATTGACGCTGCCACTGATCCCATTCCCGCAACAAATCCTGAGCCTCTTTGCGACCTTCCTGGCGCAGAACTTCCACAGCCCATAAGACGCCTTCTTCGGGCATCTTTAAAAGTTTTTTCCCTAACGACAGAGTGAAAAAGCCTGCAGGGTCCCGCCACACTTCACAAGCACGCAAAAGAGCGCGTTTTTCTCGTGTCGAAAGACGTAAAAGCTCTGTGGTATTTTCCGCTTCATTTTTTTCCGCTGTACGACAAAACAAAGCCAACCTTTGCCAGGTTTCCTGCGCGCCATAATCGCCACGCCAAGAATTATCCCGCAGTCGGAAAGGAAAAAGCTGTTCCAGCAATCCGGTTTTCCGCATCACTTCAAGGCCCTGGGGCACAGCCTTGGCTTTTAGCAGTTTTCCCATTTCATCGCGCAGACGTTCCCCACTGACGGTTTTCACCAGAGATGCCAAGCTTTGAATGGCGGCAAAACTTTTTTCTTCCAAAGTAAAATTAAGCTGCGCCACAAAGCGCGCGGCTCGCAAAAGGCGTAAGTGATCTTCTTCAAAACGCAAGGATGGCTCCCCCACCGTGCGCAAAAGAGACCGGCGCAAGTCCGCCTCCCCATGCACGAAATCGAGAACTTTTTGTGAGGCGAGATCGTAAAAAAGCGCGTTGACGGTGAAGTCACGGCGAAGAGCATCTTCTTGCGGTGAAGAAAATCTCACACCCTCAGGGCGGCGGCCGTCTTTGTAGGTCAAATCATTGCGAAAGGTCGCGACTTCAATATCAGCGCCGTTGATAATCACACGCATGACACCAAAACTTTTACCGACCTCGATGGTCTTAGCGAAAAGCTTTTCAATCTCATCAGGTGTGGCATCGGTGGCAACATCCAGATCATGGGCCTGAAGCCCCAAAAGGGCGTCGCGCACGCAACCGCCGGCTAAAAACGCCTTGTAGCCACGACCTTGCAAGGTGTGGTAAATAGATTCCACAGCCGGCCAGTGAGGATGAGATTGAAGCAGTTGCTGAATTTGCGTCATGCTTATTCAGTGTAAGAAAAGACCGCGGTGAAAGAAAGAATTTTGCGTGACGCCACAGGAGATGAAAGCGCTTATTGAGACCACCTTGAACGATCTGGGCTTTTCCCATTTCGGTCTTGCGCCTTTGATTCGTCCCCTGAGCTTTGAATTCTACAAACAATGGCTGAACGAAGGCCTTCACGGTGACATGAAATACCTTGAAGACCATGCTCCCGTGAAAGAAAACCCGGCGATGCAATGGCCGCGCGCCCGCAGTGCCCTGGTATTTGCCATTCCTTATTTTCCGCACCCTGAGAAAAAACACGATTTTCCATTAAAAAAAGCCCGTGTCAGTCTTTACGCCCAAGGCATGGATTACCATTTCTGGTTCCGTGAACGCATGAACACCTTGTGCAAAAAACTTGCGGAATTTATGCCCAATGAAGAATTCCTGCCCTTCACCGACTCCAGCCCCGTTTTGGAAAGAGACCTGGCTCAGCGAGCGGGCTTAGGCTGGGTGGGAAAAAACACCTGTCTGATTCATCCTAAAAAAGGCAGCCTGTTTTTTATTGGCGAGATTTACACATCCCTGGATTTAAAAACGGAGATAGAACCTCTGCCCGATTTTTGCGGCACTTGCCGTCGCTGCATCGATATCTGTCCGACGCAAGCTTTGCTGGAACCGCGAAAAATGGATGCGCGTAAATGCATTTCGTATCTTACGATCGAGTCGCGCCAAGTGCCCGATGAAAACATGCGCGAAAAAATCGGCGATTGGTTTTTCGGCTGTGATCTCTGCCAAACAGTGTGTCCATGGAATCAAAAAGTTTTTAAAGGGCAGCTTTCGATTGAAACGTCTTTAACTTTGAGCCATGAAGACGAAGATCTTTTGCTCGAAGACCTGCGCTACATTCTCACCGCCTCGGGAAAAAAAATTTCCCGGGATTTTGCGGGAACACCTCTGGCCCGCGCGGGGTCTTTTGGTTTAAAACGCAACGCTTTGCTAGTCACCGCCAACCGCGGAATTAAAAAACTGGCTTTGGAAGTGGCCGCCCTGCATGAGCATGAAAAGCTCGGGGAACTCGCCCGCTGGACATCGGCGAAACTTGCTGAGATTTAAAGTCCCAGTTTTTTGAGAAGATCGTCGATTTCGGACTGCTTGAGTTTTTGCGGAGCCGTTCCGGTCCCCACACTCATGCTGTACTCTTCACTGAACTGATTTGAAACCCAGCGCAAGCGTTCGATAAACGCTTGGGGAATAGTTTCCTTTAAGGTGGCACTTTTCGTGTGAATATTATCAAGAAGTGTGTCCAGAGTTTCGGTCGCATCCAAAAGCAGCGCCACGCACACATCAAAGAATTGCTCATTGTCGCTGATCTGCGAAGCCTTGTAACCGACGGCCTTACAGAGAGCCGCGTAGTCGGAAATCATGTGCAAAGCATGGTCTGGTGTCGCCATCAAAGCCAGGTTCTTGGCGCCACCCATAATGCGGTCGACGTTATTACCGTAATCCGCCAAACGCGAAACCTGAGAAAAATCACCTTCAATACTTTCGAGAAGACTCAACAGATCCGCAATCAAGGTCTTTGACTCGCTCACAAAATCTTCTACAATTTCTTTATCAATCGACATGGCCCAACGATAACAACCTAAGGATACAGAAGCAATGGATTATGTTTCTATTCGCGTGAGTACTTTGCGAGGCGATCAGAAGATCGACTTCAACGCGTACGTGAAAATCAATGAGAAGATGATTCTCTACCTTCGTCGCGGTGATAGTTTCGAAGGCGAACGCCTGCAACGTCTTAAGGACAAAAAGCTGCGCAAAATGTACATCCTCACCGAAGAAGAAGCTCTCTATCGCAATTACCTGCAAAAAAATATCGAAACGGCCTACGACAACTCTTCCGGAAAAGACATCCAAACCCGTGCGGAGATCGTGCAAGGCGCGCAACAAAGCAACACCGAAGAGGTCTTCGAAAATCCTGACAACGTGGAGTCTTACAGTTACGCCAAGGATTCCTGCGGCAAGTACGTGAATTTCATCATGAGCAATGCTCAAGCCCTTTCCGCCGTGATGAATATCGAAAACACCGATAAGAACATCGCTCACCACGGTGTGACTGTCTCCACACTTTCCATCGCACTCGCACAGCGCTTGGGCGTGACCGACGCCCGCAAGCTGCAGCTTCTCACCTTGGGCGCCATTTTGCACGATTACGGCCATCACAATACAAGCTTAAGCCTCAATCAGCCGCTAGCGGCCATGAGTGAAGCCGACAAGGAACTGTGGAGCAAGCATCCGCGTGAAGGCGCGGCCCGTGTGCAGGATAAAAAGCACTTTGATCAAACTGTGATCAATATCATTTCCCAGCACGAAGAGACCATCAACGGTGAAGGCCCCAAAGGCCTGCGCGAAAAAGATCAGGATCCTTTGGCGATTATTGTTTCTTCAGCGAATGCCATGGACCGTTTGATCACGTTTGAAGGTGTCCCAAAAATGGAGGCGGCAAAAAAACTGATGATCGATCACGTCGGACGCCATCCTTTGCAACACTTGCAGCTTCTCAACGAAATCATCAAAGGCACATAAAAAAAGAGCCGGTGTTCAACCGGCTCTTCTGCTTTTTACTTTTCCTGCGAATTTAGAACACAAAACCCACGGTGAGCATAGGCATCAGTTCATCTTTTTTATGTTTGGAGACACTAGGATCCGTCTCATCCTTTTTATACTCGATTGAACGGTAAGTCAGTTCGACCCCGACGATGAAGGCTCCGGTGACATTCGTGATATAGCCAAGATCCCCTTGAAAGCCCGTGCCTTCTTTAAGATCGCCGAATTCCGCGGACGCGATATAATGACCCATCACAAAGAATCCACTAGCACCCACGTAACCGATCGAACCGCCCAAGCTCTTTCCATCTTTGGACGAACCGTTATCAACGTTGCGAATACTGTAAATACCACCAAGATAAAGGCCGCTTCCCGTTAAGTAACCCAGCTTTAAATCATAAACGCTGTTTTTAGCCTCATTTTTGCTGCCATTCACTTCGTCTGTACTGTTATAAATAAACGCATTCGCCGTAAGCAACACGCCACTGGAACTGCCGCGCGCCTGCGCTTGCGAAGCCACCAAACCCGTCAGCAAAGCCACACTGAGAATCCATCCTTTCATTCTCATCCTCCTTCAGAACTTAGGAATTCGCCTTCAGTATAGCGTCGTCACCGAGAGATAAGAACTTATTTTGCCACTGTTGCGATGATAGTTGAGGTGTGATTTCCGTACTGAGGGCCGCCATTTCCACAAGCTGCGTGGGTGTGTACTTTCTATCTTCGTGTAATAAGTCGATAAGATGCGCTTCGTACATGTCCAGTGGCCTTTCCACCACAGTGGTCTTGCGGTCACTGTAAACAAAGGCATACATACCTTTGTCTCGGTTCAAAACAGCACTGTCCTGGGAAAGGGTTACGATCTGCAGGCTGGGATTGACACTCACCAATCCCTTTTCACTGTCTTGCATATCAAAGGGTTGAATCTCCATCCAGGCCTGCACCCATTCCCAATGCGCGACTTCCATCACTTCCGGGCGCTCCGGAAATTTCTGGCGCAGATATCCGACGAAGTAGCGCCAGTGATCCTGCAAAAGCCAACTGCTCCATTCCATTTCATCCAGATACTGATCGCGGATTTTCTGCGCGGTGAAACCCAAGGCTTTCAGCGTCGCCGGGAAAAGGCGCGCAAACAACCGCTTTTGCTCGTCCAGGAAATTCAACGCAGGCCCTGGCACCGTTTCCACCGGTCGCAGCCATTGCACGGTTCTTAAAAGCTCCGCTTCGTAAATACTGTGCACCGAGGTTGGAATCTGCGCGCCAAAGGTGTGCAAGATAAATTTCTTTGTTTTTTTCAAGTCTTCAAGCTGCTGACGGCGAACCGCGCCCACGCCGACGACATCCACGTCGCGCACAATCAGAGTTTCCTCGGAAGGAATCTCGGCCGGTAAAGGGAAAGAAAGCTGACAAGTTCCGTTAGAAGTGGACATTTGTGTTTATCTTATGTGTGCTTAAGGGACTGGAGCAAGCAATGTCGATGAATCTGCAAGAAAAAACCTGGCCACAAGTGGAAGAGTATCTCAAAACCAAAAAACACATCATCGTTCCCGTGGGCTCAACAGAGCAGCACGGTCCCACCGGACTCTTAGGAATTGATTATCTCTCCGCCTGGGAGATCGCCAAAGCCGTGGGCGAAAAAACCAAAACCCTGGTCGCTCCCCCTCTGTGTTTTGGGATGGCCGTGCATCACATGGCTTTTCCGGGCACGATCACTTTTTCTCCGCTCACTTACATTCAAGTCGTGACTGAAATCATTCAAAGCTTAGGCCGTCACGGCTTTCAAAAGTTTACGTTCATCAACGGTCACGGCGGCAATATCGCGCCTCTGACGTCGGCCTTTTGCCAAGCCAAGCAGGACAAAGAAACTTACGACATCAAACTCTTCAACTGGTGGCATCTTCCCGAGGTGACCGCGTATGAAAACAAAGTCTTTGGAAACGAAAACGGTTTTCACGCCACTTGCGGTGAAATCTCGGTCACCATGTACACTCATCCCGAAGCGTACAAGGATGTCCCTGCGATGAAATTTGCTCCCACTCCGGAGCGCCCGCATTGGCCCATGGCCCCTGTCGAGTTCCGCGAAGTGTTCTCTGACGGCCGCATGGGTTCAAACCCGAGTCTTTGTTCGGCAGAACATGGCAAAATGCTTTTTAATTTAGCAGTTGACTCGATTTGTCAAAAAATGGAGTAGGAATACTATTGACCCGATTTACGAGCCATGGAACAAGGTGGGGCATGAGATCATTGTTTTTCGTCCTCAGCCTTGTTGTTTCCTCTGTGGCTCTTTCAGCCCAACCTCTGGTTGGCACTATTGAAAGAGACGGAGCTAACATATATCTGCGGGTCGGAAACAAGTGCGCTCGCTACCTGATCTCATCAAAATCTGAAGACGCCGCGGAAGTCATTCGTAAGCTTTCTTCCGGTGACACTTTAACCGCAACAGGCTTGCTTGATTCCGAAACTTGCACGGCCGTGGTTGAAAGCGTGGATTATGTCGGTCTTAAGAAAATGCTCGGCTACTGGTACAGCCAGGACGGCATCATGACGGTGCGTGATTTTGATTCTTTGAGCTTCTATCCAATCAATTTAAAAGACTTCCAAAACGGCGCGGACTACCGCACGGCTGACCCCATCAACTACCGCTACAGTGTGACTCCCGCGGAAGGCAAAGAATGGGTGATGTTTCTTTCCGACAACACCAGCACCACGTTTGCCACCATTCGCTTTTCCAAAGCATCAGCGACGATGAAAATCTACGATTCAGAAACGGGCGAGATTAAAAAAGTCTTGCGCCTTTCTAAGTGGGGCAATCTGAAATAATGGCGTGGCTTCACCCGATCGACAAACATCTTCTTTTCACTCGCAATGACAAAGAAGATCCGCGCCTCGGGGAATGCGTCCAGTTACTGCCTAAAGACGATCTGCAAAAAATCAGCGAATACGACTGCGACGTCGCCGTGATTGGTTTTCCCGACGACGAAGGCATTGCTCTCAATGGCGGTCGTCCCGGAGCGCAAGCCGCTCCCCGCGAAATCCGTTTGTATCTTTATAAAATGACACCGCACCTAGAGAGCACACGCCTGCCGAAAATTCTCGATATCGGTGATCTTGTCGATAAAGAAAAACCGCTGGAAGAGCGCCACGCTCAGGCCCGTGAAACCACGCGAACCCTGGCTCAAGCTGGAAAGCGCTGGATCTCTTTGGGTGGCGGTCATGATTATGGTTACTGCGACGGTGCGGGCTTTCTGGATGTTTACAAAGACAATGCCGTGTTGATCAACTTCGATGCTCACATGGATGTCCGCCCGACTGACAAAGGCTTTAATTCGGGAACTCCGTTTCACCGCGTGCTTGCAGAATTCGCCGGTCACGTGGACTTCGCCGAAGTCGGCATTCAAAATCAGTGCAACAGCCAAGCTCACATCACTTGGGCCCGTAACAAAGGGGCCGCGGTTTTCACTTTGGATCAAATCAATGCCGAAGGTCTTCTCCCCGTCTTGAAAAACTTCCTGAAGGGTAAAGAAAAAAAGAAGGTTTTTCTAAGCATTGATATTGATGCTTTTACTTCCAGCGAAGCGCCGGGTTGCAGTCAGTCTTGGACAACAGGGCTTTTCACAAAAGAGTTCCTGGAAGCGTTCCTGTGGCTCAATCGTGAGTTCGATGTGCGTGGCATCGGACTTTACGAAGTGTCTCCGCCCCTGGATCAAGACAATCGCACCAGCAAACTGGCCGCTCTTATCGCGCATAATTTTATTTTTGCATCCCTTCACAAGGCGTAACTATGAAACGAGGATTTGGCAGCGACAATCATGCTGGAGTTCATCCGCGGATTCTCGCCTCCTTAGCGGGCGCAAACGTGGGACATGCTCCCGCCTATGGCACGGACACGTGGACCGAAGCCTGCGAGGACGAGTTCCGCCGCCACTTCGGCGCTGAAGCCCAAGCCTTTTTTGTTTTTAACGGCACCGCCGCGAACGTCACGGCCTTGCGCGCGCTCACCCGCCCTTATCAAGCGGTGTTTTGTGCGGATGTCGCTCACATCAATGTCGATGAGTGTGCCGCTCCGGAATTTTTCACCGGCTGCAAACTTATCACCGTGCCGACAGTGAACGGAAAAATTTCCGTGACGGAGCTTGAGAAAGTTTACATCCGCCGCGGGGATCAACACTTTGCCCAGGGGCAGGTTCTTTCCCTGACTCAGCCGACGGAGCTTGGCACGACTTACACTCTCGAAGAAATGAAAGAGCTGATTGCCTGGGCCAAGAGTAAAAACTTGCGCGTGCATATCGACGGTTCCCGCCTTGCCAATGCGGCTGTTTATTTAAAGAAAACGTTCAAAGAAATCACCACCGACCTTGGTGTGGACGTGGTTTCTTTTGGCGGAACTAAGAACGGTCTTTTGATGGGCGAAGCGGTGATTTTTCTCAACAAAGAAACCGCCCGCGATTTCAAGTATATCCGCAAACAAAGCTCACAACTGCCGTCAAAATCACGTTTTATCGCCTGTCAGTTCCAAACGTACTTCGCCGACGATCTGTGGAAGGAAATTGCGACTCACTCCGTGAGCATGGCCCAGTATCTTTATGAAGCCGTTCGTGCGATACCTGGAGTGCAAGTGCGTGAAGTCCCGCAAAGCAACGCGGTCTTTGCCACCATTCCCAGCGCCTGGGTGAAACCTCTGCGTGAAAAATATTTCTTTTATGTCTGGGATGAAAACACATTTGAATGCCGTTGGATGACTTCGTGGGATACGACCCGTGAAGACATCGACGGTTTTGCTAACGCCATCAAGGAGCTTTCACGATGAAATATCCTGCCGTTCATTATCACAGTTATTTGGGTTTGGAGTCTTTGCTATCTTCACAGCATCCGAAAAGCACTGAGTATGGAAAACCCGCTCACGATGAGATGCTTTTTATCACCGTTCATCAGACTTACGAGTTGTGGTTTAAGCAAATTCTATTTGAACTCGATGCGGTTCTAAAGACTTTTCAGAAAAATCAAATCGCTGAAAATGAACTGGGCACCGCCTGCGCGCGCCTTGAGCGCATCGTCAGCATTCTCAAGCTGATTCTGGGACAGGTTGATGTCCTTGAGACCATGACGCCCATGGATTTCCTCGATTTCCGTGACATGCTTTATCCGGCTTCAGGATTTCAAAGTTTCCAATGGCGCTTGATTGAAACGAAATTAGGTCTGCGCATGGGCGATCGTTTGGCTTACAACCAGGCGCCGTTCTACAAATCTCTCACGGAAGAGCAACAAAAGCTTATGATGAACGTTCTTAACGAGGCTTCGCTGTTTGATTCCATCGAGAAGTGGTTGGAGCGCACACCGTTCTTGCAAGGCGAGAATTTCAACTTCTGGGATTCTTACAAACAAGCCGTGAACCGCATGTTCAACGATGATATCGAAGTCGTACGTAAAAACACGCGTCTCACCGAAGAAGAAAAACAACGCGACATCCAGGCTTTGGAAAACACCTTAAAAAGCTTCGACGCTCTTTTCAGCGAAGAGGTTTACAATAAACTGCGCGCAGAGGGACAGTTCCGTCTCAGTTACAAAGCCTTGCACGCTGCCATTTTAATTCCGCTGTACCGTCATCAACCGATCTTGCAAACTCCTTTCCGCATCATCCGCGCGCTTCTGGATATTGACGAGACTATGACCACATGGCGCTACCGTCATGCGATGATGGCTTTGCGTATGCTGGGACAGAAAATCGGCACTGGTGGTTCCAGCGGCCACAAGTACCTTGCAGATGCGACAGCGAAGCATAAAATCTTCAGCGACTTCTTTAATCTGACGACGTTCTTTATTCCAAGCTCTCAGGTGCCTCCGCTGCCGGAGTCCATCGCTAAACGCATGAACTTCAGCTATTAACTGAAGAAATATCTGTGCATTCAAAAAAAGCCTGCGGGAAAAACCGCAGGCTTTTTTAATTGCCATCATGCCGTTAAAACTTTCGGCCCCTGATTTTACCCATCAGCTCCGCTTGAAACTCTTCCAACGGAACAGCTGGGGCTTTACCGCCATCGCGACGGCGCACACTTAAAAGCCCGCTCTCCACTTCCTGATCGCCAATCACCACAATGTACGGCGCTTGACGACTTTGTGCTTCGGCGATTTTCTTTCCTAGGCTTTCTACGCGCGCATCCACTTCCACGCGCACAAAAGCATTATGTAACGCACTCGCGATTTCTTGTGCTCGCGCCTGATGCCGTTCTGCAATCGGTAGGATCATCGCCTGCACGGGTGAAAGCCATAAAGGAAATGCACCCTTGTATTTTTCAATCAGGAAGGAAACCATGCGCTCGTGCGAGCCGAGAGGGGCTCGATGCAAAATCATCGGTCGCGCAGGCTGACCTTGCTCATCAATATAAGAAAGGCCAAAGCGCTCGCTGCTGGCAAAATCCAGTTGTACAGTAGAGGCTGATTCTTCCTTGCCGTAAATATTCTTAAGCTGCACATCAATCTTCGGGCCATAGAAAGCCGCCTCACCCACGGCCTCTTCAAATGGCCACTTTAAATCTTGCAAAACTTCGCGCAAAACTTGTTCGGCCCATTGCCAGCGTTCCGGTTGCGGCACGTACTTGCTTTCATCCTGTGGATCCCACTTGGAAAGGCGCAAACGGTAATCTGAAATTCCCAAAATCCGGTAGGCTTCCTGGTACATTTCGAGCACCTTGCGGATTTCTGCATGGACTTGGTCTTCGCGGCAATAAATATGCGCATCGTTCTGGCAAAGCCCCCGCACACGCATCAGGCCCGAGAGCACTCCGGAACGCTCATAGCGATACACTTGACCGTATTCCGCCAGACGCAGCGGCAGATCGCGATAGCTTTTAAAGCCGGAAGCAAAAATGCGATGATGATGCGGGCAACACATGGGCCGTAAACGATACCGGATATTTTCCAGCTCTATGGCGGGAAACATCGAGTCTTCATAATAGGGTAAGTGCCCTGATTGATAATAAAGCTCTTCGTGGGCAATGTGTGGGCTCACCACGCGCTGGTAATGGGCTAAGAACTCCAATTCACGCGCCAGTTTTTCCAGTTCATCACGAATGACAACACCGGCGGGAAGCCACAGCGGCAGTCCCGCTCCGATCATTTCATCTTGGGCATAGTAATGATGCTTTTTATTCAATTCACGATGATCGTGCTCATGAAGGCAAAGCTCGGCCTTCACGTTTTTTTCTTCTTGAGACATAAAAGGAAACTCCCTGTCTTTTTAAAAACGAGTGATTAAGAAATAAAATTTTTAAAAGTTTTCCGCGGCCGGAACGGCCAAAAAAAGAATGATACCCCTACGGGGTGGTCAGAGAGTACTTAAGAATAAGACGATAGAAAAACAAAGGTCTCATGCTTTCAAACTAGCATGAGACCCTCTGGTTTCACCAATAAAAAATTCTTTTGTGAGTTATAAGCTTGTATGCGCGTGTCTGTGAGACGGGCTTACTTTAACTCTTTCACGAACTGCAGCATTTCTTTAGCGTGGCCTTGAGCTTTGATTTTACGAAACTCACCGACCAGTTTTTGATTTTCATCAATCACGAAAGTGCTGCGCTCAATACCCAAGACCTTTTTACCGTACATGTTCTTTTCTTTGATCACATCGAAAAGCTTGCACACGGCTTCTTCTTCGTCAGAAAGAAGCTGGAATTTGAAATCATACTTGCAGATGAATTTATCATGGGATTTCAAACTGTCGCGGGAAATGCCGATGACTTCCGCATTTTGCTTTTTAAATTGCGGCAACAGCTCGTTGAATTCGATGCCTTCGGTCGTGCATCCCGGCGTGTTGTCTTTTGGATAGAAATATAAAACGACTTTTTTGCCTTTCAGATCGGCCAAAGAAAATTCTTCGCCGTTGGAAGAAGGAATTTTGAAATTTGGAACTTTTTGGCCAAGAGCGATTTTAGCGGGCACGGACTCCTCCTGCTTCAGGTTGCGGGGCTCCCAAGGTCCCCGAGGGTTCTTGAGGGGCTTCTATCATTTCCTGATCTTCATGCATAGGCTCAACGCCTTGCTGCTGTCTTTGCATAAGAACATCCGGATCGACACCACCGCGAGGGGCTGGAATAGCGGGGTTCCCCTGCTCATCCAAAAGCGGTGTGACTTCTTCAGCTGTCGGTGGCGCCGCAGGTGTTTGTTCCGGAGGCAAGACCAAGGGCGGCGCTCCGGGAACACGGCCCGGCTCCGCAGGAGCCACTGTCGCACCCGGTGACGGCGACGCCGCAGCTGTGGCCGACGGCGATGGGGAAGGTTTCGGTGTCGGTGCTTCCGGTGGATACAGCTCCGTCTCGGTGACGTAGATTTTCCCTTCCATCGGAACATCAGCTTCAATCTTGCGTGTGTCACTGAGATTTTCGTAAACTTTGCCGCGCAGTTTGATCAAATTTTTTCCCGCCTTTTCATAATCGTAAACATCAAGACGGATCATCTGCTCTTTGCTGCGGTCTTGCGCCCAGTCTTTGCACTTTAACGAAACTAGCTGCAAATGTTCGTTGCCTTTGAGCGTGCACGGAATGGACCTGTTCAAAACCGTGGCACCAAGACCCAAAATCTCTTCGAGGTTTTCTGGAAAAAACGTCACTTGAATTTCATTTTCTGAAGGCACAAAAACTTGTGCGATTTTTTTCGCCGCCGTTTTCTCACTGCATTTTTCAAAAATATCGGCGCGTTGAGGATAACCGGTGACACCCATCACGTCTCGTTGAACCACGTAGCGATCGCAGCGAAACAAAGACTTGTTGGAAAGTTTGATGTTTTGTGAGGACAGCAAAGCTCTTTGAACTTTACCAAATGGCGACTTGCTGACAGGACGGCGTTCCGAGGTCAGAACCCACCAGGCTTCGCGGTGAATGGAGTCCGCCTGTTCGAAATAGCGCACCAGAGCGTCGAGACTTTTGTCTTTACTTGCGGCTGGCTCCTTCGCGTTTTTCGCGGGTTTGTTTGCCGGAATTGCGGAAGCCACCGGTTCAGGACGGACCTCCGCCTTTTTTTCCTCACGGGAAAAGCAAGAACTAAGGCCACAAAGGAGCCCGCATAGGACCCAGAAGCGAACGCGTTTCATCCCTCTAGTCTGGCAAAGAGGCCTCCTGAAAACAAGAAATTTACTTTACCAAGCTTGAATCCTTACTCTAAACTTTCAGGGAAGCTTAGAAAAATCCGACATCAAGGAGGAACGATGGAAAAGATCTGGCTCAAGAATTATCCCAAAGAGGTCTCACCGGAGATTGATTTTTCAAAGTACTCCTCCCTGCTTGATATTTACGAAGAATCCATTCGTATGTTCAGCTCTAAAAAAGCTTTCACCAACATGGGAGTCAGCCTCACCTTCACAGAGCTGGACCGCAAGGTGGATCAGTTTGCTTCATTTTTGCAAAACGAACTGAAACTCAAAAAAGGCGACCGCATTGCTATTCAAATGCCGAACCTTCTGCAATTCCCTATCGTCGCCTTCGCAGCCTTGCGCTCAGGCTTGACGATTGTGAACACCAATCCCCTCTACACCGCCAAAGAAATGCAGCACCAGTTTAAAGACTCCGGCGCCAAAGCCGTGGTGATTCTGGCGAACTATGCTCATCTGCTGGAGCAGATCCTTAAAGACACCGGCATTGAAAGTGTCGTCATCACAGAGATCGGTGATCTCTTCCCGGCACCGAAAAGAATTCTGGTGAATTCCGTCGTGAAATATATCAAAAAAATGGTTCCCGCTTACCACCTGCCGCACGCTTACAGCTTCCGTCAGGCCATGGAATTGGGCGCGATGAAGCCATCACAAAAAATCTCCACCAACGCCGACGATATCGCGTTCTTGCAATACACGGGCGGCACCACGGGCGTGGCTAAGGGAGCGATGCTCCTTCACCGCAATGTGATCGCCAACGTCATGCAGATCCGCGAGTGGATGAAACCGAAACTGCGTGAAGGCGAAGAAGTGGCGATTGCCGCTTTGCCTCTGTATCACATTTTCGCTCTCACTTTGAACTGCCTGGGACTTTTGCGCTACGGGGCTGAGAACGTGCTGATCACCAATCCGCGCGACATCCCCGGCTTTATTAAAGATTTGAAGAAAACACCTTTCACCATCATGGCCGGTGTGAATACGCTCTTTAATGCTTTGATGAACAATCCTGAATTCGTGTCGATTGACTTTACGCGCGTGAAGGTCAGCGTCGGTGGCGCGATGACTTTACAAAAGGCCGTCGCGGAAAAATGGATGCAACTGACCAAATCTTTGATTGTCGAGGGTTATGGGCTGACCGAGGCGTCACCCGTGGTGTGCTGCAACCCGATCAACGGCACGGACCGCATCGGCACGATTGGTCTCCCCTTTCCGAATACGGACATCAAACTTATTGACGACAATGACAATGAAGTTCCGTTCGGCGAGCCCGGGGAGCTTTGCTGCAAAGGCCCGCAAGTGATGGCGGGTTACTGGAATCGCCCTGATGAAACCGCCAAAGTTCTGAAAGACGGCTGGCTTAAAACCGGTGACGTCGCGGTGATGGATAAAGATGGCTTCCTTAAAATCGTCGATCGTAAGAAAGACATGATTCTTGTTTCCGGCTTCAATGTTTACCCGAACGAAGTGGAGGAAGCGATTGCTTCTCACCCGGGAGTTTTGGAAGTCGCGGCCATCGGAGTTCCTGATGAACACTCCGGCGAAATCGTCAAAGCGGTTGTGGTGAAAAAAGATCCGAATCTGACAGCGGAAGATGTGATCGCCCACGCTCGCAAGAGTTTAACCAACTATAAAGTGCCTAAGCTTGTGGAGTTCCGCACGGAACTGCCCAAAACAAACGTAGGAAAAATTCTGCGCCGGGCTTTACGCGAACAGCAGCAAACGGCTTAAGGCCGTTTCACTATGAACAAAAAGAAAAGGGGCTGAACCAGCCCCTTTTTTATTACGCTTTCTTATTCCAGGAAGCGCACCAAGCATCGGCATAAACAAGTTTGCCCGCGAAGATGGTGCAAGTACCCACTTCTTTTCCGTTACGCATTTCTTTTTTCGCATAGAAACCGCAAGTCGCGCAGTGATTGCCCTTGGCTTCAGGAGCTTTCTTATGATCTTCAACGTACTTCACCGCCTTCGCCGTTGAATCATTGGGATCCACCATGGGCATAGCGCCGCCTGTGCCCGTACCTTGTGCCGGAGCCGCACCACGCTTTTTCTGAGCTTCCGCAGTCGAAGAGAAAACGCTGGTCAAAACCGCGGGAGCCAAAGCCGCAAGTCCAGTGATCTTTACCAAAGTTGCAAAGAAACTACGACGATTCATATTGTTATCCATCATTGTTGCCTCCATTGTGTTTTCAACTACTCATACTATTCCCTTTCATTTGGTTTTCAATTGTAAATTTACAATTTCGCATCGAGTGCCACACTTTGTTGCAGACTAGTCGCAAATTCGTCGCTCTTTCGCTTCAAGGCATTGCCGCAAAAAAATTAGACACCGCACTCGGCTTCACGATACTCGGCATGGAGCTTGATGAACGGAAAAAACGGCGGGGGGATGGGTTATGAAATCCGTTTACAGTTTGAGCTTGGTCTTTTTTCTAGCACTGCCCGCGCAAGCGGCGTCGTGGTTTGTGAAAAAATCCGGCGGCAAATATCTCTACGACCTTTTCAAAGACTCCGGCGTACCGACACCCGCCCTCACGCGCACCTTTGAATTTCTCGACCTAAATGAAAACAAAGAATTCACCGTGAAACTTAGCGATGACAAGACCCGCAAAAAAATCACCAATAAAAATTTTGCCGTGATTATTGATTACTCCAAACCTTCTTCGCAGCGGCGCCTTTATTTTTTGAATCTGACAAACGGCAAGGTTGAGAAATATTATGTCGCCCACGGGGTCAACACCGGCGAAGACGAAGCTCTGCGCTTTTCCAATGAAGTGGACTCAAAAAAAACCTCTTTGGGATTTTATCTGACCGGCTCGGTATACGACGGAAGCCACGGGGATTCCCTCTACTTGCACGGCCTGGAAAAATCCAACGACCGCGCCTTTGAGCGCGCCATCGTCATGCATGGCGCGGCTTACGTTTCCGTGGATTTTTTAGAGAAATACGGACGCATGGGACGGAGCTGGGGATGCTTCGCGGTGTCTGAAGCGATCAATAAAAAACTTCTGCCCTTTATCAAAAACGGCGCAGTCTTTTACGCTTATCACAAAAATTTAATGACGATGACAGAGACAAGCCCGGCGATTCAAGAGGTGGGCGCTGATCAGGCACACACTGCCGAAAATAGTGACGAGATCATGCCCGAAGAACTCAACCCATGAGTGCGGCACCACAGAAGCTCCGCCCACCATCAACAAACCCAAAATACCGAGCAGAAAAACATTGATCTGCTTGTGGTGTTTATAACCCGACCAGAACGCAAAAAAGCCGACAGGCACAACGAACAAGGCCATAAGAATATGCACCCACTCTTGCTCGAATGTGTGTCCCACGACCGGCAAAGCCAACGCCACGAGCGGTGTCGCCAGACAATGAAAGGCGCAGAGGCTGGAAAGAAAAATGCCGATCTTATCCCAACGATCCGTTTTTTCTTCAAACGAAGCGTGTTCGGAGTGATCGACTTCGCAACAAGAACTGATTTCTTCCACAGAGTACCGCCTTTGGTCTTTCAAGTTTTCTCCTAAATGCAAGTCACTGTCAACTAGACTCTGCCAGGAGACTTGCGTTTCCTCTCAGAAAAGCCCATAAGAAGAAGGTGCCGGTAACAAATACACTCCCCATTTACGAATTAGGCCCTGATTTCTACGACGAAGTTCTTCCCGCGCGTTTTCCGCAAGCGATTCTTCGCTATCGCAATCACGACGCTGCCCGTTCCGTCGGCTTAGATCATCTTAGCGACGAAGAATGGAAAAAGCATTTCTGGGCCTTTGAGCCTTTGCCCGGCAACATCGAAAAACCTCTGGCCTTGCGTTATCACGGGCATCAATTTCAAGTTTATAATCCGCACTTGGGGGATGGCCGCGGTTTTCTCTTTGCGCAATTTCATAGCGCGGGCCGCTGGCTCGATCTCGGCACCAAAGGCAGCGGGCAAACACCTTATTCTCGCGGTGGCGATGGACGGCTGACTTTGAAAGGCGCTTTCCGTGAAATTCTGGCCACCGAACTTTTGCAGTCCTACGGTGTGAACACGAGTAAAACTTTTTCCGTCTTTGAAACCGGAGAAAGTCTCGAGCGCCACGATGAACCCTCCCCCACACGCGCCGGAGTGCTCGTTCGTCTCAGTCACAGTCACATCCGCTTTGGAACTTTTCAGCGTCTTGCGTTTTTGCAACAGCCGGAAAATATAAAAAAGTTGCTCGATTACTGTGTGAAGTATTTTTACCCGCACTTGGAAGTTTACCAAGATCAAGAGCGCGCCGCGGCCTTCCTTCAAGCTGTTTCCGAAGCCATGGCTTTGACCGTCGCCTCATGGATGACCGCGGGTTTTGTGCATGGAGTTTTAAACACCGACAATATGAACATCACCGGCGAAAGTTTCGACTACGGCCCGTACCGTTTTTTACCGAAATATGATCCCGCGTTTACGGCGGCGTATTTTGACCAAAGCGGTCTGTATTGTTTTGGCCGGCAGCCCACAAGCGTCTTGTGGAATCTCTATCAGTTGGGATTTTCTCTTAAGGCCGCTTACCCGGATCTGCCCAGCGAAGAATTGCTCGAAGATTTCGGTGATGATTTCAATTACCAGTTGCACCGTCGTCTTTTAAAACGCCTGAACCTGCGCAATCCGCATTCGGAGCCGCAGGCCGTTTATGATCTTAACGCCGCCCTTATCACGCACCTTTTCCGTTTTATGGATGAAGAAGATGTTCTTTTTGAACAGACGCTGTTTGATTTGCATTCCGGCGCGATAACTGAACGGCTGACAAGATCACCCCAAAAAGAATTTTATCAGAAAGAAACTTTCCAGGAGCTTCGTCAAACTCTGCAGCAGTTTGTGGTGGCCGACGAAGAAAAAGCCCGCCATGCCTATTTCCAGCAGCCACAGGCTTGTGCTCTGATTATTCATGAACTCGAAGCCCTGTGGCAGCCCATCGCCGAAAAAGACGACTGGGCGCCCTTTGAACGGAAGCTTGCGGAAATTCGCAGCTTCCGTGGTGTGTACGACTAAGCCTGATAGCCCGTGATTTTCGCCAGTTTTGCGCGGAACCACGTTTTGAAATCTTCGATAAAGCCAAACGCCGCAGGGACAATTAACAGCGTCAGCAGTGTTGAACTGATCAAACCACCGATGATCGCAATACCCATGGACGTACGCATCGCGGAAGCCTCGTTCAAACCGATCGCAATCGGAATCATGCCGGCGATCAGAGCCAGCGACGTCATCAAGATCGGACGCAGACGCGTGCGGCAGGCTTTTAAGAGAGCCGCATTACGCTCCAGCCCTTCGTGAATCAAATGATTCGTATAATCCACAAGCAAGATCGAGTTTTTCGCCACAACCCCTAAGAGCAGGACGATACCGATCAGCGAGAAGATATCAATCGTTTTACCAAAGATGAGCAATGCCAAGAACGCGCCCGTCATCGCCAATGGCAATGCCAGCAGGATCGCAAACGGCGTGATGAAACTTTCATACAAGCTCGCCAGAACAAGATAGATGAAAGTGACACCGAGGAAGATCGCCAGAAGCATGTTCTCGATCAACTCTTTAAAGTCATCGGCCTGACCTTGGAATTTGTAGTCAATGCCCGCAGGCGGAGGAAGCTCGGTCTTGATGATTCTTTCAATCTCGGTGGAAATAGTTCCCAAAGCTCCACCCTTGGCCAAGTTTCCGGAGATCTGAATATAACGTCCCTTGTTTTGACGGTTGATCTGCGAATAACCGTAAGCTTCTTCCCCTTTAGCAATACGCGAAAGCGGAATCATATTGTAGTTCGCGTTCGGCACAAGAGTTGTCAGGAACTGCGTGCGCAGATCGCGGAAGATTTCTTCGAAACGAACACGGATTTTATAGTCGATGCCGTTTTCACGGAAAATCGCGTCTTCATTTCCTTCCGTACGATTGCGCAGCTCCGCACCCGCGGTCACCGTGGAAACACCCAAAGCTTCGGATTTTTTACGGTCAAACACGACGTGATACTCAGGCTTTCCGGAACGGAAGTTGGTGTCGACATCCACGAGCCCTGGGATCTTCTTCATGCGCTCGACAAGTTTCACCGCGTAAGCATTAAGCTCTTCAAGGTTTTCACCAAGAATGTTCACGTTGAGCGGTTTTTGTCCCGAGTTCACGGCATCGATATCGCCCAAAGAAACAATCGCCTGGCCGTCAAAGTCTTTGATCTTTTTACGAACAGCTTCCTTGTAGTCCGTGGTCGACATGCTGCGATTTTTACGCTCCACCAAACGCACGAACAAAGACGCTTTATTGGATTCATTATTGGTGTTACCGACAATGGCTAAAACCATGTCCACCGCTTTATCGCCCTCAAAGACTTTTTCAATCTTTTCAGCAAAAGCACTGGTCGCCATCAACGAAGAGCCCACCGGCAGTTCGATGTTCACCATGAACTCGCCGTTATCCGGGGACGGCAGGAATGTTTTAGGAATGAATGCGATCGTTCCTAGGGAAAGAATAAAAATCAAAGTCCCGCCGGCCAAAATCTTTTTAGGATTTCCCAGAGTGTACTTCAAAGCTTTTTCATAAATATCTTCAAGCCATGTCTGGAAACGGTCGAACGCCGCCAGCATACGGCCCACGGGACCCGTGCCTTTGACGTGCTCATTAGGATGCGCAAGATACGCGGACAGCATCGGTGCCACCGTGAAGGCGTCAAAGAGCGAAATCAGCATCGTAAAGACAACGGTGAGACCGAACTGCTTAAAGAACTGACCGACAATCCCTTGCAGGAAAGAAATAGGACCGAACACCGCAATCACCACGAGTGTCGTTGCAATCACGGCCATGGCCACTTCTTTGGTTCCATCCAAAGCGGCGTCTTTCGGTTTTTTACCCATTTCCAAGTGACGGAAGATGTTTTCCCGCACCACGATCGCGTCATCGATCAAAAGACCCACTGCCAAAGACAGCGCCAGCAAGGTCATCAAGTTGATGGTAAAGCCCATCGCATACATGATCACAAAGCCACCCAAAAGAGAGTTCGGCAACGCCATCGCGGTAATAAATGTGGAACGCGCCGACCCCAGGAAGAAGAAAACCACGATCACGCACAGAATAATACCGATGATGATGGATTCTTTCACGTCATAGACGTTCATCTGAATCGGGCGCGACGTATCGCGGACCATGGTCACTTGGCCGTTGATCTTTTTTTCTTTCAAAAGTGTGTTTACTTTTTCAATATTCTTTTTAACATTTTCAGCCACCGCGACGGTATTAGCGCCACGCTGTTTGTAAACGTTGAGCAAAAGAGCGTTTTGTCCCTTGATACGACCGATCGTCTTTTGATCTTCGAGGCTGCGCACCACGCGCGCCACGTCTTCGACCAAAACCGCCTTATCGGAGCCGACAAAGTTCACATTCACTTCAGCGATTTGCTTTAAAGAATCAAACTCCCCGTTGGTGCGCAAAGTGGTTTCATTGGTGGGGTTTTCGATTTTACCGATAGGAATGTCTTTGGATGTATCCAAGATCCGCTGGGAGACTTGCAGCATGGAGATCTTGCGGTCTTGCAGTTTGTTCTTATCAACAAGAACATGAATCTCCTGCTTACGGCCACCGAAGATGTCCACTTGTCCAACGTCTTTTAAACGCTCAAACATCGGCTTGATAGTTTCATTGGCAAGGTCAAACGCCTGGCCTTCCGGCAATTGCGTTGTGACCGCCAAAGTGACGATGGGCTGATCGGCAGGGTCGAAGCGGCGGATCACCGGCTCGTAAATATCCGTGGGCAGATCGCGGCGGATGTTACCGATACGGTTGCGCACTTCCTGCTCGACCTCCTTGATGTCCGTTCCCAGCTGGAATTCAAGAATGATCACCGCCACACCGTCCAAGTTGTTGGAGGTCAGCGTTTTTAAACCGGAAATACTCCCCACTTCGTCTTCGACGAGTTTGGAAACTTGTTTTTCCAAATCCAACGGGGAAGCGCCCGGATAAGTGATCTGCACGAAAAGCACCGGGAACGTCACATCCGGAAACATATCCACAGGCATTTTACGCAAGGAAAATGCGCCAAGGATGAGCATCAATAAGACGACACAAGAAATAAAGATCGGTCTCTTAATCGACAGGCTAGGTAAATTCATGGTGTGTTCCCCTCAACGACGACAAACAGGCGTCCTTGAGCCTCCATCTTTCTTTGTTCAGATTTCAATTTCACTAAATTCAATTCCGCTGTGCCGGCATCTTCTTCCGCCGTAATCACATTGGCGGTGATGGAGCGGCCTTTATTGAAAAGATCGGCCTGCGCCTTGGCAGCCGCGGTTTGCAGCTTCGACATTTGCTCTGCTGTCTCTACGCGCTTACTCATTTCTGAATAGCGGCGGTTGAGCTCAAGCCAGGAACTCTCACTGTCGAGCATTTTGCGCTCACTCTGCAGTTTTGCGGAAAGCGCTTCTTTACGAGCGGCTTCGCGGGCCGATGTTTTGGGCGAAAGATCAAACGGGTATACGAACTTCAATCCGACTTTGGTTGTCGGTCGATCCGTGTCAGTCCACTCTTGCGTGGCCGTGGGCATATCTTGTTCAAAAGAGTTGGTGTTAAAAGAACCGGACAAAACCAGATCCGGTCGCAATTGATCTTCCACCTCACGAGCCACCAAAGATTGCGCGCGAGCCTGCAAAGAAGAAAGATAAGCATCTAACGCGACAACCTTTCCGCCCTTGCCATCCACCATGGAAGCCAGAGAGCGACGCTCGGAAATATCACCGGTCATTTCCGGCAGCGGCTGATCTTCGCTGTACTCCAGGAAATCGCGCAGCTTGCGTTTTGCCGCAGCCAAATCATCTTCGGCTGAAATCAATTGCAACTGGCGCGCGGCCACCAAGGCTTGTGCGGAAAGATAATCAGCGCGATCACTGATACCGTCCTCAACGCGACGGCGGGTCCAGGACTCGATACGCTTGGCTCTTTCCAAAGAAGCCTTGCCGATCTTCACATTTTCAACGGAGTACAGATAATCCCAGTACGCCGACTCGGCTTGCACAAGGAGCCGCTTTTTTTGCAAATCAAATTGCCCGGTTTGCGCCGCCGTCGCAGCGTCTTCACGCTCCCAGCGCAAGCGGGTTGCATGACCAAAGAAGTCCTTCCATAAAGACTGACTTAAGGCGATTCCCAAGGAACCGACGCCGAATTTTGAATACTGTGTGAAACCCGGAGTGGTAATGCCCGAGTTCTCAATTTCATAGGTGGTCGCGGTTAAATTCACCGCGGTTCCCGTGGAAAACTTTTTTCCCAGACCTAGAGAGTAGCTTGTGTTTTTACTTTCCGTTGCCCCCAGGGTTGCGAACTGACCCAGCCTGCTTTTGTCACTGATGTAACCTGCCTCCGCCGTCAGTTGCGGCACGAGTTCGATATCTCCCGCCTCTTTGCGGTATTGAACGGCTTCGCTGGAAACTTGCAGCGCTTGAACGGATTTGTTCTTGCTTTCCACCGCTTTTAAAAACTCCTGCAGATTCATTGCGAAAGACGGAGCTTGCCATGCTAAAACGATCAGTCCTACAACGGCTCTCTTTTTCATTTGAATATCCCTTCTAAAAACAACGTTGAAATCTGTTGGCTGAATTCCTGTCGGCACGCGGGCATTTCATAAAGCTCTTCATTCCAAGAGCACTGGCAGTCGAGCAGATTGAAATAACCCATCACACTTTCCACCAGGCACACGATAAAAAACCGCGTGTTGATTTTTTTATTCACCACACCGGCTTTTTGCCCGCGGGCGATGATGGAAGCGATTTTTTCTCCCCCATTGGTCATCATGGATTCATGGATGTCGCGGGAAAAAGGCATGCCCGAGATTTTTTCCCGCGTGAGAATTTTAGCCATGTGGGGATTGGCGATGCGCAGATCAATAAGAGTGTCGACAAGATCTATGATGGCGCGACGGATGGTCTTGGCACTGACCTCTTCCTGCTCGAACTCATTGACGACCTTTTCGATCTGCCCGAAGACGTAAAGGACGAAGTCTTGAATAACGGCTTTATAAAGACCTTCTTTACCGCCGAAGTAATAACTGATCAGACTGAGATTTGCTCCGGACTCTTTGGCGATATCCCGGGTGCTTACGCCGTGCAAACCTTCCGTGGCAAACAGCACAGTCGCTGCCTCCATGATTTTTTGCCGGGTGCTGAGTTCCTCGGGAGTGAATTCTTTAAAAGACTTCATGACGCCACGGTAATGGAGCCCCTCAAATTAATCAAATGTTTTAATCATTTGTTTAATTCTTAACCGTTTTCTAAAGAGCAGCTCGGATCAAACGCTTGAAATAAAAAACCCCGGTTGCTCCCCGGGGTTTGATGTTTCGTTTTTCTCTCTTAGAGATAAGAAAACTACTTCGCGGCGGCTTCAGTTTTTTGGCAGTCCGCGCACTTTTTATCTACAGAGCACTCGCCGTTGCATTCTTCCTTAGCTTCTTTGTGAGCGCCGCACTGGCAGTTTTCATGGCTCGCCTTGTGAGCACAAGCGCCCAGCATCAATGCCGCCACAGATGTCATAACAATGAGTTTGAAATTCATGCTGTTCTCCTTACGTGGAACTTTAAGCTTTGCTTAAAATGGGGCCGGATACAAGGAATGTTTTGCCCTAGTGCGGCATCCAGGAGGCAAAACCGTATATATTCTTCACGCGAATAATATTATGCACCGGAAAGTCGATTAAATCTGCGCAAAGAAGTCGCAATTACGCCTGTTATAAGGTACTTAACGCTCGGCGTGTAAAATCAACAATATCCTGACAAAATGTTTTATTGAACAGGACCCGGACTTGATGTTTATATGTGTTCGATTCGCGGAGGGGGAACCGAGAATGAAAGCCTTTAAAAGCATGATTCCACTACTAACGATGTTGGCACTTCATGCTCATGCCTCATCCACGATCGCCACCGGTACAGCAGCAAAACAACAGCCGGTCTACCACGAATACTACACCATCGACGAGCGTGCCGTGGACACCGGAAAAAAAGCCGCCTCTTACGGCTTCTACGAATTCACGGAATTCGTCGGTCCCGAACAATTTATACAAGCCGCAAAGAAACTGGTGATCAGCCTCTTAAAGTGGAACCTCCACAATCGCGATCTGCCGCTTCCAGAAGAAGGCTATATCCGCAAACTTCACTTCGGCCGCTGGATCAACGATCCCACCGATGACACCTGCATGAACACACGCGCGAAAGTGCTGGTTCGTGACACCGAGGAAGAAGTCACATACCGTAACGACCGCCGCTGTGTTGTTGATACCGGCCGCTGGACGGATCCATACTCCAATACCGAACTGACATCTTCACGCGATATTCAAATTGATCACATGGTTCCGTTGAAACACGCTTATATGAGCGGTGCCTGGAAATGGGACTACAAGACCCGCTGTCTGTATGCTAACTACATGGGTTATCGCCATCATTTGATTCCTGCCAGCGTTCGCGAAAACACTTCTAAAGGCGACCGCGCTCCTGATAAATATCTCCCCACCGAGCTTTCTTACCGCTGCCAATATGTCAAAGACTGGCTCGCGATCAAGCTGATCTGGAAACTCAATATGAATGCGGATGAAGTTCAAGCGATCCATGAAGTCGTCGTGAACTACGGCTGCAACCTCAACAGCTTCCGTATGACCAAAGACGAACTCGAGTTCCAGCGTCAGTACATTCAGGACAATCTTGATTTCTGCATGATCAACAAGCGATGAGTTTTCCGATCCTCTTTGAGGACGAGTGGTTTCTTGTCGCTGAAAAACCCGCGGGTCTTCCTTCCCAGCCCACGGTCGACAAACGCCGTCCCGACTTTTTCACTTTGCTTAAAAAACAGCTGCGCTCCGAGCGCGGCGAAGGTTTTTATCTCGGTCTGCATCACCGCCTGGACCGCGACACTTCGGGCTTGATGATCTTCACGAAAAAGAAAGAAGCCAATGAACCCTTGGCCGAACTTTTTAAAAAACACCGCATTCAAAAAACTTACGTATGCCTGACTGCCCCGAAACGCTGTCCAAACTCCTGGGAGGTCCAAAACCATCTCGCCGAAATTCGTGATCCCGTTTTAAAGAAAATGAAGATGAAATCCGTTCGTTCCGGCGGAGACAAAGCCCACACGCTTTTTCGCAAGCTTCAGATTTTTAAAAAAGGGCTCATGATCGAGGCGCAGCCACGCACCGGGCGCATGCACCAAATCCGTGTGCATCTTTCTGAGTACGGCTTGGGAATTTTCGGTGATGATCTCTACCCTTCGCCCGCGCAACCACCAGCCCCACGACTGATGTTGCATGCGTTTAGCCTAGAATTTAATCATCCTTTCACACAGCAAGATGTGCGCATTGAATGCGCACCGCCCGAGGATTTCAAACAGTTTCAAAAGCTTTTAAATTAACTCAAAGGGTCTGGTATTGACCTTTTTAGCAAGAAATGTTCAAGTGAATGCTTCTTAATGCTCCGGTGGCGAAATTGGTAGACGCACAGGACTTAAAATCCTGGGATTCCTTCACCGGGTCGTGCCGGTTCAATTCCGGCCCGGAGCACCATCAAACATTAGCGCACTCCTCGCACCGTGGACTCATAGGGCTCTGAAGAAATTTGACGTGTCGGTATTTTCTGGCGAACCGCATTTGCCTGAATCGCATCGGCCGTCTGACATTTAGGCTCAGAGCGAATGGCACTCAGTAAAGCGTAATGTTTTTCCTTGGTGCGTTTGAAATCTTCATTCAGTGCTTGATAGCTTATTTTCGCTGGCACTTCGGTCATGAACTCCGCCGGGGTCCGGGCAATTTCTTTGCCGGCGGCAGTCTTGCGGCACTCGGCAAAAGCGACACCCTTTATTGAGTGAACCAAAGCGCGATTTTCCCTTTTTAACTCGTTGGTTTCCTCAGCTAGTTTTTCAACCTCTGGGTCTTGAGTTAAAACAACGGGCTCTTCTTGCGCGAAAGGTTTAGATCCTACTCCTGGCAAAGGAAATACAACAGCGGGAGCGGGCTCTTGCACGGCTTCTTTCTCCTTTTTCGCCTGGAAAACGGCCAAAGCCAGAAGAATCACCCCGGCCACCAACAAAGTTTTATTAACATCCGAAGACGTGCCGTTTTTGATAAGATCCGCCGCTTGATTAATCATATCTTTTGCACTCATTCATCCCCCAGTGAGATAAGACTAATTGGTCTTAAATAAAATCTTATAAACAAAAATGGCGTTTGTATCGAAGCTGGACATTTTTTTGGAACTTTCTGAGCGCATTTCTTAAGACGCAGTTTCCGAAGCGCTTTCATTCTTATCAACCCTCGTTAGAACCCTCATGCCCCGAAAAATAGAAATTGTTTCGCGCTTAAACTCAAATAAAGAAGGCGTTCTTTTGAATAAGACGAAAATAGATGTCCATTGGTGATCGCATTAGACAAGGGATCACGGAAGAGTTCTAACGAGTGATTTTTGCTGACCCTTCACATGCGCTATGTCTCTAAGTTGTGCAGTTTTAGAAACGACAACTTGTCCCAGTAGCCTCTTTGGAATTTGATTTTTGAATCTATGACTTGGAAAAAGCCGCAGCCGCGCAAGCCCAAAGGGTCTTTCCATTCCAGAATAGCCCATTCGCCGTCTTGGAATAGATTTTCGGGGATGCAGACCATTTTCGCTTGGGCGAATTCTCCGGCAAACATCTTGTAGATGTTATCCTTGCCGACGACCGGCTCATTGGCGACTTGATGGTTTGTGGCGTCTTCGTGATACAAGCTTGCGAGCTTGACGGCGTCGGCGTTATTGAACGCCTTGATCCATTCTTCAACGACTTGCTTTGGTGTCATACATCACCTCTTGGTAAAGCATAACAAAGGAATTTGAATGAAGTCCACTTTCGCGTCACAATATCTTGCGGCTTGAAAATACCCTAGCTAAGGAGAGTTCCGGTGAAAGCTCTATTCCTGTTTCCGTTATTTTTACTTACAGCCTGCGCGCACACACCTTCAGCCACGGCGCCAGCTGCAGCGACTCCGCGAGTGCAAAGTGGTTATGCGCCGGTGAATGGCCTGCAGCTATATTATGAAATCTATGAACCCACCGCCGAATTGCGCAATCCCGTTCCACTGCTCTTGCTTCATGGAGGTGGTTCCACGATTGAATCCAACTATTCTCAGTTCATTCCGTATCTGGCCAAACATCGCCGCGTCATCGCGATGGAAGAACAAGGCCACGGCCACACCGCTGCCATCCACCGTCCGTTCACTTTCGATAATTCCGCTCACGATGCCGCAGCTCTGTTGGATTATTTAAAGGTCGATAAAGCGGATATTATGGGCTTTAGCAACGGTGGAACAATTGCTCTGCGTGTATCCCATCTGCACCCGAACAAAGTGCATAAGCTTGTGATTGCTTCCGCTCAGTATCATCGTGACGGTATGATCAAAGGTTTTTGGGACGGAATGAACAAAGCCAAGATGTCGGACATGCCGCCGTCTTTGCTGGAGGCGGATCGCAAGATCAATCCAGATCCGAAACACCAAGAGCAGCTTTTCCTTCAAGACAGCAAACGCATGCAGGGCTTTAAGGATATTGCCGAAAAAGATATGACGGCGATGAAGTCACCGGCTCTTGTGATCGTTGGCGATCGTGACGTGATCACGGTGGAGCACGCTCTTCGCATGTCCAAGGTTATTCCTCAGTCGCGACTGCTGGTGGTGCCCGGTAACCATGGAAGCTACCTCGACGAAGTGAGCTCCAATCCTCCGCAAGGCAGCCATATTCCTGAGGCCACGGCTTTGATCATCAACGAATTCCTGGATCAAAAATAATTTTTCAGGTCGTCGCCACTAAGAAAGCCTCGGCGTTTCCGGCATTCAAACCGTCGGAACGCTGGGCGAAGTAGCGCTGATAGATGTCTTTCGCCGAAACATACTGCGCATTTTTAAAGCCCGCTTGTTTCGCCAAAGCCACAATATCGTCCGGTGAAAACAGGCTTAAGAACGGTGTTCCTGACTCCGCGGCCCTTTTCATTACGAATTCCATGATGGCTTTTTCCTGCCCTTCCAAGAGATCCAAGCTCAGCATAAACGTCATTGCAAATGCCGATCCTGGAGCAAGCTTCGCCAATTGCTGAAGAGTCGCAAAGTTCGTTTCCCGGGTGAGGTACATGGAAACTCCCGTGGAAACCACAATGGCTGGTTTCTGCGCATCAAAACCGGAAGCCACCAGTTGCTCCCACCACGATTGTCCGGCTTCAAAATCCACCGGCACAAAGTGCAACCAGTCAGGAAGAGAATATCCAGTCTCATGCAGTCGTTTTTGTTTCCACGCTTGTGTTTCCGGCTGATCGATTTCAAAGATCTGCATGCGTGAAGCCACTTCCGGACGGCGCTGGGCAAAAGTATCTAGGCCCGCCCCCAAGATCACGTACTGAGTGACCCCTTGCTTTAGGCGTTCTTCCACCAAGTCTTCAATAAATCGTGCCCGCCCCACGACGGAAGCGCGCATGCTCTTGGAAAAATCAGGCCCCATATCCTGACGCTGGCGCCAGTCTTTTTCGCCAACGAGTTTTTCACCGATTTCATCCGTCAGCACATGCGGAGGAGGATCTATTAACACGTGCAAAGCCCGCCAAAGAGCCACACGAATCGCCGTATGGTCAGGCACTGTTTTTTGCTTCTGTTCACTCATAGAGTCCTCCTATCCGTATTTAAGTTCAATCAGGTACAGGGGATATCCGTCGGGATCGGCCAGCGGAGCAATTCTGGAACCTTGATCTTGAAACAGCGGACCGAAGGTCACGCCGCGGCTTTTGAGCAGTTCCATAGCTTCATCCAGATCATCAACCCGCAGTCCGATGGACATGCTGATTTTAATCAGCTTTGTATTGAGTTTTTCACTGGTCGGATGAAGACCGATTTTTAAGTTCGGCGCCTCCATTTCCACCCACTCTTCGCCGAAGCTTGTGCCTTGCTTGAGTCCCAAAACTTCTTTGTAGAAGTGGATGGAGCGCTTCATGTCAGAAACCATCAATGTCACATTGGCATCACGATACATATACTTTCCCTGGACGGATCAATTATAGCCCATTTTTACGCTCTGAACAGATGAAAGGCTCGACTGTAAAAAAGTATTTTGGTACATTGGTAATATGCCACGAGGACGAAAAAAGATAAAACGTGATCTTCCTAATAACGAATTCAAGCGGGTCCAAACGGGAGTCCGTATTGATAAAGGTATTCTTAAAGTCTTAAAAGCCTTGTCTGAGTATCATGACATCAGCTTGGGAGAAATGATTGAAGTGATGGCTTTGTTTTCGTTTGAGGGACAGCCGTGTTTCAGCAAAGGGACTTTGAAGAGAATTGCGGATCTTAAAAAAATCTACGACGTGCCTTTTGACATTGAAACAGCACGCCGTATTTTGGTGACGGAAGACCGCACGGCCTTCACTTAGTTCCACGCTACTTTAGTACATCAACAATAACGTCGAAACCACCGTAACTCATGCGTTTGGAATCAAAGGGCATGTCCTCCGGTTTCACTTTCAGGATGCGCGGATCTTGCATCACTTTGGCGCACACTTTATCACGATGAGATTTGGATTTGTAAACGATCCAGGAAAAGATCACCGTTTCACCGGGCTTTGTTTTTGCCAAGCGTGGAAATGGCAGACCAAAATCGCCATCAATATCCTGACCGATACACTCACGGTATTCCAATGCACCGTGATCCATCCACACTTTGGCGGCTTTCTTCGCAATGGCCTGATAAGCCTTGACCTTCTTTTTTGCGATAGGAATGACGAAACCGTCGACGTATTTTCCCATGAGTCCTCCCTTCCAAAGTTATTCACATCTCTGGAAGGAAAGCATCACAAAAAACTTTTACAGAATTACTTTATGACAACAGAAAGATCGCTGGTCGAGCCCAGTTTTGTCGGAATGGTTTGCGCCGGGCAAGACGGATAACTGCGGCGAGACGTGTAAGCCAAACGGTCTTCAGAAGCTTGGCGACGCACTTGCCATGAACCGTCCGCGGACTGTTTGAATGTGTAGCTAATGACCGTATTCAACACCAGAGTTCGTGGTGAAGAAGAAATCAAACGGCAGTTGAAATCATACGTCTCTTCAAAATATTTATGGAAAGACATGGTCTTTTCAGAAAACTGCAAAGAACCGTCATTGTTCACAGTTCCCTTCGCAGCACCGTTTGCGTCGATCAACTGTCCATTCACGATCTTGTAGCTGTAAGGAGCGTCATTCCACGCCGCGAGCTTCGCGCATTCAAAGAATGAAAACTCCAAGGCAAAAGAATCAGCGCTTTTGTCGATGTTCATCGCCACATGACAAGGACTGGTACGGTTGTCCTTGGAACCATCAAAACGCGCGTAAGAAGCTTGAATCTGTCCGTCACCTTGAAGTTCACCTAAAACTTGAGCGTGAGAGGAAAAAGAAAAGAGCAAAGAGAGAATAACAAAAACTTTCATGGAAGTCCTCCTTCGAGAGTTCTCTTAGCTAACAAAGGCCCGCGCCGTTGTACAGCACGATTCTCTTCTATTACACTTTGGACACCTTATTGCAGTTCTTCCGGGGACAGAGTGCGATTGCCATCTTTGTCCGTTTTCGCAAACTCCTTGTCCAAACGATTCAGAAACTCTTGAACGGATATTTTACCGTCACCACTGGTGTCGGCTCCTTCACACAAAGAGGCAGGAAATGCCCCCGGGCAAAGATCTGCCACCTTGACCGCTCCTTGAGCCGGCGGCGCGGCGGAAGAAAAGCGATCGAGATAATACTGCTTATATTCAAGCCTGGAAACCGTGCCGGAACCATCAACATCCGCTGTGGTCAGAGACGGACTCGTGTTCTGATGACGGTGCGAAATAGAAGCACATCCTACAACTAAAAGCACAATGGCAGCACCTGTCCACTTAGTCACAACTCACCTCGTACTCGGCATAGCGGTCCCCCTTGCCATAGCAATTCACGGAGTTGGCAGTTTGCGACCAGTTATTACGGCAATCATCAGAGACAGGACGGCAGGAACGAATATTTCCCGCGAAAGTCTGAGCCACGCTCCACAATCCTTGAACATTCAAAGCGCGATAATCGCAAGAAGCTCGCAGCTGCTGATTCCCGACTTCACGGACATACAGTTGCGCTAATTCCAAAGCCACATACCTGTCACCGATGGTCGAGCGAACCATTTCCCAACCTTTGAGAACATTCTCACTATTGGCCTGCATACGGTAACCCGTCGTGGAAAGGCCGAACTCATTTCCCGAAGGGCAACGAATCGTCACGGCTTGAGCCTCGAAACTGAACACACTAAAAAATAAGACGATGAAACTTTTCATAAGAAAAGTGTTCATCACAATGTCATCTTTGCGAAACAAAAAATGATCTTAATGCAGCGCTAAACGCGAGAACTCAAATAAACCCGGCACTCATAAGGCTGAAGAGTCATGGAAGCGGGCATCATCTGTTCTGCTCCGTCGTAGTTGCTAAGAACAAGCTCAGCCGGCGCTTGAGCAGGGAGATTTACTTGTGTCGCTTTACCTTTCATATTGCTGAAAACCCACGCCGTCTGTCCGCCGCGCGTGCGCTTATACGCAAAAACTTCCGTGTGTTCAGGAACCACGAGATCAAAATCGCCGTAGATAAACACCGCATGCTCTTTGCGCAGGCGAATCAGTTTCTTGTAAAAGTTAAGAACCGAGCGCGGATCCTTTTGCTCTGCTTCGACATTGATTTCTTTATAGTTCGGATTGACCTTAAGCCACGGAGTTCCTGTCGTGAAACCGCCATGAGCTTGCGCGTTCCATTGCATCGGCGTTCGCGCATTGTCGCGGGACTTGTCGGCAATCTCCCGCGTGATTTCAGCGTCGCTCGCTCCCTCTTCGCGACGAATGGCGAAATGATTTTTCGCAAAAACATCCTGGAAATCTTCGGGACCTGAAAACACAGTATTGGTCATGCCGATTTCCTGGCCTTGATAGATAAACGGACTTCCCTGCATAAGGAAGTACATCGCCGCAATCGAGGTCGCACTTTCACGGCGAAGTTTTCCTGGGTCGCCCCAGCGTGAAACCACGCGAGTGATGTCGTGGTTTTCCACGAAAAGCGCGTTCCAGCCGACACCGTGAAGATTCTTTTGCCAGTTGGCGAATATTGATTTTAATTCCGCCAGATCAAATTTTTCTTCGCCCAAAGAATCCCACAGCTTGGTGTGCTCGAACTGAATAATCATATTCAGACGCTTTTTATCTTCCGCGACCCAGGCTTGCGCTTGCGTGGAATTTACACCGTTGGCTTCTCCCACCGTCATCACGTCATAACGGGAAAAAGTCTGCTCACAGAGTTCAGCGACATAATCCAAAACGCCTTCCACGTTCATATGCATGGCATAGGAAGGCACATACTTAAGACCCTGGGGATTAGGAAGATCCGGCAAACCCGGCATTTTCTTTGTGTGGCTGATGGCATCGATGCGGAAACCATCAATCCCCTTATCCAGCCACCAGCGCACCATCTTGTAGGCGGCTTCACGCATGTCCTTGTTTTCCCAATTCAGATCGGGCTGACGAGCCGAAAAAATATGCATGAAGTACTGGCCCGTGTGAGGATCGTATTTCCATGCGGGCCCCGCAAAAATACTTTCCCAGTTGTTCGGCTCACGGCCGTTTTTACCGTCACGCCAGATATACCAATCGCGTTTGGAATTGTCTTTGGAAGAGCGTGATTCTAAAAACCACGGATGTTCATCACTGGTGTGATTTAAAACCAAATCCAGAATCAGCTTCATACCACGCTTATGAACTTCGGCTAAGAGCTCATCAAAATCAGCCATCGTGCCAAATTCAAAATGGATGTCCTGATAATCGCTGATGTCATAACCGTTATCATCCTGAGGAGATTTAAAAATCGGACAAATCCAAATCACATCCACGCCAAGATCACGCAAGTAATCGAGCTTTTCGATCAAGCCGCGCAAATCACCGATGCCATCGCCGTTGCTGTCTTTAAAGCTGCGCGGATAGACTTGATATACGACTGCTTCTTTCCACCATTTCTGAGAAACTTCTTGAGCCATGAGCGCAACTCCTTAAAACCAAGCTTCAAACTGATAGCCGAAAGACGTTCCTGATGTTTCCTGCGCAAAAGACGGCGCACTCACCGCAATAAAATTCTTATTGGCGGAGTTCCACATCGAATGAGTCACATACGCTCGCAAAACCGGACGGCCCCAAATCGACTTGCTGAAAGAAATCTGCGGCGCCAGAGTGATGCGCGCAAGATCTCTTTCACCGACGGGTTCACCACCGCTTTGCTCTGCTTCATTGCGCAGGCGTGAGTAACCAAACTCGAGAACCCATTGAAAACGGTCGGTCACGTAGTAAATAGGACGAGCGCCGAGCGCCCAGAAATAACGATTGCTGTTTTGATCAGCGCCGCTGTCACCGTACTCCGCAGCCAAGCCCAACATGAACGCCCAACGATCGGTCACGTTTTTATTCCAGTCTTCAACAAAGCGAATATTCCAAGCGCGGTTTTGACTGTCGTCTGTTGCAGGCACAGCACTGTTTCCGTAAATATTAAAATCCTTCATGGTGCCACGGCCGTACATCAAGCTCACATTGTTGTGACCTTCGCCCCACGGACCATCCATGCGCACAGCCAAAGAGTATCCGTTGCTCGATACATATTCGGTGGTGCCGTCATTCCCCGCCGGCGCCCAGGCGTACACGCCCCAAAAGTTCAACTGCTGAGTGGAAACAGGAATTTTATGCCAGCGCAAATCCAAGGCCTGCAATACCGGATGACCCACATCGGTTTGAATATCGTCGTTGGTTTGAATCAAGTGTGCGAAAGAAAATACACCGGTGCCCATTTCGATGTTTTCAATACCGGCTCCCACACCGCTCATGTCGGCATAGTAGTACCAGTCGAAAATATGCAAATCGACGTCGCGGTAAAAACGCTTTCCGACCCAAATCTCTCCAGGAATTTCCGCAAGTCCACCGGCAGTGACGAAGGCTTCAATCTGATTGATATCGCGATTCGACGCAGGCTCCCACTGTCTTGTGCCTTGCGCGTTAAACATCAAGCGCACTTGAGTACGAAAAAACGCCGGATCGTCCGCTGAGGGACGCTTATGGTGAAACACCGTCGCGATTTCTGAGTAAAATTGACATTCATTTCCCAAGCGCAGGAAATTTCCCGGAATTCCCTGGTTGTAAAAGCACTCCTGCTTCCCGCCTTGGAAATTTAAACCGGTGCCGCCACGAAGATAGCCTATAAAATCAGCATCCAGGGCCAACACCGGAACAGAGACAAGACTCACCATCAACGTCACAAGATATTTCATTTCGCTAATCCTTGAAAAAGACGAGAGATACCCATAAAGTCGGCCCCAGACTATCGATTACGCAGAGGGACTCTCGATTTTGAAAAAATCTTTTTCACAAGGATTTTTATTTCTCATCTTTTTTGCAGCCTGTTTGTTCACGGCGCAAGGCCACGCTTTTTCAGCCCGTGCTCAATGGTTGGATTCGCGCCGTCTGGTCTTAAAACTGCCTGCAGGCCTGGCTTTTAACGCCGCTGGTTTTAGATACGCTTTGCTCGATACGACCGAAATGTTCCGCCCGAGTACCGCCATTCCTCTGCCATGGATTTCCGCGAGCGGATCTTTTGTCACACTGGATACGTCTCATCTTTCTTTGCAAGAGATCGAGTATCTGATCACCCGTCCTCTCAAAGTCGTCACCACCAATGGACAGCAAGAGGTTCTTGATAGCACCGCGATTCAGTACGCAGGCCTTCTTGATCAAAATTTTTATTATGAGGGCGAAGATCTGGGCGGCCGCTGCAACCCCGCTTCTTGCCAAGTAAAGCTGTGGGCCCCCACCGCACAGGGGGTTCGTCTTTCGCTTTTCAACCAAAGTTCGCAAAGCATTCCTTCCGCGGTTTATGATCTGCAAAGAGAAACCAATGGAGTGTGGAGCTTATCTCTTCCGGCAGGCTTTAAAAACTTTTTTTATCTTTTTGAAGTGCAAGTGTATCAGCCCCTCACGGATCGCATTGAAACGCACACAGTGACGGATCCTTACAGTGCAAGCCTGGCGTTGAATGGCGCAAAATCCCAGTTGGTCGATATGAACGCCCCTGAAACGCAACCCCTGGGCTGGGAGCGTTTGCAAAAACCATTTCTTTCTTCCGCGCGCGATGCTGTGATTTATGAGCTCCATATTCGCGATTTCAGCGCTAACGACAGCACTGTGCCAAGCCCATTGCGCGGCACTTACCTTGCCTTTACTCAAGACACGCAAGGCACACGGTATTTGCGTGAGCTTGCGCAAGCAGGCCTGACGCATATTCATCTTCTGCCCTTGAGTGACAGTGGTTCTGTGAATGAAGATAAATCCCAATGGAAAGATCTGCCGATTTCTCCTTCGGGCGATTTGCAAAAGCCGCAAGAGCTGATTGGTCAGGTGCGCACGGAAGATTCTTACAATTGGGGCTATGACCCGGTTCACTATTTAGCTCCTGAGGGCAGCTACGCCGTTCATGGTGATGGCTTTGAGCGCATCAAAGAAACCCGCGCCATGGTGAAAGCTTTGAGCGAAATGGGTTTGCGTGTGGTGCAAGACGTGGTCTTTAACCATACCTACGAAAACGCTCTTTCTCCTTACTCCGTTTTCGATAAGATCGTGCCTCTTTACTACTATCGCTTGGATGATGAGGGCCGCACTTATTCAAGCTCTTGTTGTGCTGACACCGCCAGTGAACACCGCATGATGGAAAAGCTCATGCGCGACAGTGTTCTTTTCTGGGCAAAGAATTATAAAATCGATGGCTTTCGTTTTGATCTCATGTCTTTCCACTCACGCAGCACCATCTTGCGCGTGCGCGATGCCTTGCGCTCACTCACCCTGGCCGGAGACGGCGTGGATGGCAGCAAGATTCTGATCTACGGCGAAGGCTGGACTTTTGGTTCTTTCTACAACGCTCATCCCGATGAGGCGATGACTCATGAAAATTCCTTTGGCAGCGGCGTGGGCTTTTTTAACGATCGCTTGCGGGATGCGGCTCGTGGAGGCACCACCAATTCGGCTGAAAAATCTGATCAGGGGTTTGTGACCGGACTCTTTTTTGATTTCAATCAAGAGCCTGCCAATCGCAACACGCCTTTAGATCCCGGTTCACAACGCGATAAGCTTTTGCACTTAGGCGATGTGATCAAAGTGGGACTTGCAGGAAATCTCCGCGATGTCACTTTCCGTGATCATCTGGGAAATACAATCACCGGTTATAGCTTAAAATTCCGCGGCCAACCTGTTGCTTACGGAGCTGTTCCTGCTGAAAGCATTAATTACGTCTCTGCCCACGACGGCTACACGGTCTGGGATGCTATTCAAGCCAAAGCGCCTTTTTTCACTCCGAACCGCACTCCACGCACGGCCACGACTGAAGAGCGCCAGCGCATGCAGCAGCTTCTTTTGGCTCTGCCGCTGCTGGGCCAGGGTATTCCGTTTATTGAAGCCGGCACGGAGCTTTTGCGCTCTAAAAACGGCGACCAGGACAGTTACAATTCTGGTGATTACTTCAACCGCATTGATTGGACGGCGCAAGGCAATTACTGGGGTGAGGCTTTGCCTCCAGCGTGGAAAAATCTGAACGACTGGAGTTTCTGGGAGCCGCGTTTAAAAACACCGGAACTACAAGCGTCTTCAGATTTGATTGCACGCACGCGCGATTATTTCAAAGCGCTCTTGCGCTTACGCCAAAATCATTATCTCTTCCGTTTGCAGTCCGCCGCGGATGTTTCCACTCATTTGCGCTTTATCGATAACGATTCCAAGGCGGAGCCTGGACTCATCGCCATGCACTTGCAAGACAGCTCGCAAAGTCTTTTGGTGTTTTTCAATGCGGCTCCGGAAAACCGTCTTTTCAATCACGTTCTTTTAAAGAAAAATTGGCGCTTGCACCCGCTATTAAATGAAGCGGTGGATCCCGCACTTCAAGGTGTGGCGATCAACTCCGCCTTGGGCAGCATTCGTCTGCCAGGGCGAAGCACGGTTGTTTTGATCACGGAGGAGCCGTGACCTTGGTCCTTCGCTTGGTTTTTAGTGTTTTGATTCTTTGTAGTGCGACGACAAGCTTCGCTGAACCTGTGCGCATTCAGCTTTGGCATCAGATGATTTATTCTCATCGCCAGGTTTTAAGCGAAGCCTTGCGCCAGTTTGAAAAAGAAAATCCAGATATCGTAATCCGCGAAACTTATCGTGAGACCGAAGAGCTGCGTTCCAGCTATCAAGCCGCAGCCATGGGAAACAGTGGTCCTGAGTTGGTCTTCGGTCCCAGCGACCAGATTGGTCCTTTTGCGACGATGGGTATTATTCAGCCATTAGATGGTTTGCTCAGCCCAGAAGAGCTTGCGCAGTACGATCCCCTGGCTCTTCCGGCTTATGAAGGACGTCATTACATGCTTGGTGGTACGGTCGGAAACCACCTGATGCTTCTTTATAATAAAAAACTTCTTCCCACTCCTCCGCAGACAACCGACGAGTTGATTCACTTGGGACAAAAGCTCACAGCCGACCTCGATGGCGATGGCAAGATCGACCGTTACGGTTTGGTTTTTAACTACACCGAGCCGTTCTTTTTTGCGCCTTTCATTCCCGCTTTCGGCGAGCCGTTTATGACCGCTGATTTTGCGCCTCGCTTAGCGCAACCAGGTTTGAGCAAGACGTTTCAATTTATTCTGGATCTGCGCGACAAATATAAAATCATTCCTAAGGAATGCGACTACGAAACAGCCAACGCACTTTTCAAACAAAACAAAGCCGCGATGCTGATCAACGGTGACTGGTCCTGGGGCGATTATCGTGATGCCGGTGTTGATTTCGGTATAGCTCGCATTCCCATGGTGAGCTCCACCGGGAAATGGCCCAGCCCGCTTGTGGGTACGGTCGGCTATTCGCTCAATGCCCATTTTCAAAGTCCCGCACATAAGGAAGCCGCTTTAAAAGTTCTCCGCTATTTGACTTCAGCTTCGGTACAAAAACTTTTCACGCAAAAAGTCGGCGTCATGCCTTCGCTGCTTTCTTTGCGTGCGGATGCCGTGGTGAAGCAAAATCCTCTTTTGCAAGCGTCTTCTTCTATTATGGCGGTCGGCCTTCCCATGCCTGTTGTGCCCGAAGTGCGCGGCGTTTGGGACAGTTTGCGCATTCAATATCAAAAAGTGCTTGCCGGCACTTTGAATGCGGAACAAGGCGCGCAAAGCGCGCAAGCCATGGCTGAAGCGCAAATCCAAAATATGAACCAGGTCATTCCGCCCGATGCCGGAGCTCTTGTCGTCAAGGGACTTGTGGGCCTGCTCATTTTGGTTTTGCTTTATTTGTCCCGCAACTCCGTGGTTCTTTTTTTCCGCGGCTTCCGCGGCCCGCAAAAGTTTGTTTATTTTATGATGCTGCCTGCGTTTATCGGCATCTTTGCGGTGATCATCTATCCGTTTTTCTACAATATCGCGATTTCGTTTTCGAACTTCAGCCTGCGCACCTTTCAAGACTGGTCGATTGTGGGCTTTCATAATTACTGGGAAGCGATTTCTGATCCGAAGTTTTATTCTCTGCTCTTAAAAACTGTGGTGTGGACGGTCGTCAACGTCGCCTTTCACGTGACCTTAGGGGTTTTTCTTGCCGTTATCATCAATCAGTTGATGCCGGCGAAAGCTTTCTGGCGGACTCTTTTAATCATTCCTTGGGCCGTGCCTCAGTACATCACCGCTCTCACCTGGCGCGGAATGTTCAATCAGGAGTACGGTCCCATTAATCAGTTCCTGCAAAAATTCCTGCACCTCTCACCAGTGCAATGGCTGAGTCAGCCTTTCACCGCGTTTGTCGCTTGTATTGTGACCAATGTGTGGCTGGGTTTTCCGTTTATGATGATCGTTGCCCTTGGCGGACTGCAAGCCATTCCGCAGTCGCTTTACGAAGCGGCTTACCTGGATAAAGCCAATGCCTGGCAGCGCTTCCGCCATATCACTTTGCCGCTCTTAGCTCCGGTGATGATTCCCGCCGCTCTTTTGGGCTCAATCTGGACCTTTAATAATCTCAATGTCGTCTGGCTTGTCAGTAACGCGGGTGAGCCCGGGGATCAAACGCATATTCTTGTGAGCTACGTCTATAAAGCCGCTTTCAATCTGTATCGCTACGGTTATGCCGCGGCGGTGTCGGTTTTGATTTTCCTGATGCTTGTGATCTGGAGTCTAAGTTCTTTACGCAGCCAATATAAAAAGGAGACTCAAGCATGATAAAAAGAATTTTTGCTTGGCTGAGCCTTTGTATTTTCGCGGTGTTTTCTCTTTATCCGATGCTCTACGTGCTTTCCGTTTCTTTGCGCGGCGATAATGCATTTCAAACCCAGTCGCTGGAAATCTTTTCCAGCCAGTCAACACTCAAAAACTTTGTCGTGCTTTTCACGGAAACAGATTTTCTTTTGTGGATGCGCAATTCTCTTTTTATTTCCGCGGTGACAACCCTTTTGGGTGTGGCTTTGGCTTCGACCAGTGCTTACGCTTTGTCCCGGCATCGCTTCCGCGGGCGCAATCTTATGCTTTTCTCGCTGCTTGCAAGTCAGATGTTCCCCGCGACAATGTTGATACTGCCGTTTTATATTATCCTCGCCAAGATGCACCTCATTGATAACTTCTGGGGTCTTTTCTTGATTTATTCTTCCACGGCGCTGCCTTTCTGCATTTGGCAGATGAAGGCTTATTACGACACCATTCCCAAAGAACTCGAGGAAGCCGCCGTGCTTGACGGCTGCTCGCGCTGGATGACGTTTTATAAAATCATCTTGCCTGTGTCGTCACCGGCTTTGGTGATCACCGCTCTTTTCAGCTTTATGACAAGCTGGAGTGAATACGTGATCGCCGCCGTCGTCTTGCAGGATCCTGAACTTTACACTCTGCCTTTGGGTTTACGTTCTTTTCAGGCAAGTCTTGCCACTCAGTGGGGACTCTATGCCGCCGGAGCTTTGATTGTCAGTGTGCCGGTTTTGATTTTGTTCATCAGTATTTCCCGTTATCTGGTTTCAGGTCTCACAATGGGAAGCGTGAAAGGTTGATATGGCTCATATCGAATTTTCTCAAATCACCAAAAGCTTCGGACGCAGTCACATTCTCAAAGGCATTGATCTTGAAATCGCCTCCGGAGAATTCCTCGTTCTGGTCGGTCCTTCCGGTTGCGGTAAATCCACGTTGCTGCGCACTCTGGCCGGATTGGAAACACCCGATGCGGGCGCCATCCGTGTGAACGGTCAGGACATCACCCGCCAGGAACCACAAAACCGTGATGTGTCCATGGTCTTTCAAAACTACGCGCTTTATCCGCACATGAATGTGGCCGAGAACATGGGTTTTTCCCTGCACCTGCAGAAAAAATCCAAAACTGAAATTGCCAACCGCGTGCGTGAGATCGCGCAGCTTTTGCAAATCGATCACCTGCTGGAAAGAAAGCCCAAAGAACTCTCGGGCGGACAAAGACAGCGTGTGGCTCTGGGCCGGGCTTTGGCGCGACAAACTTCCATTGTTCTTTTTGATGAACCGCTTTCCAACCTCGATGCGCACTTGCGCAGTCAGATGCGTGTGGAGATCAAACGGCTTCATCAAAAAATCAACAGCACCATGATTTATGTTACGCATGATCAGATGGAAGCCACCACTATGGGGGACCGTATCGCGGTTCTCAAAGATGGTGTTGTCGAGCAAATTGGAACTCCCTCTGAAATTTATCATCAGCCGAAAAATATTTTCATTGCGAGCTTTATCGGTTCTCCGGAAATGAATTTCATTGAAGGCGCGGTGGTGGGACAGCTTCCCTGGCCGGAAGCAAAAAAGCCGGGCCAGCTCTTAGGCGTTCGCCCTGAGGCTATTAAAGTCTCGGAAGGCCCTGTGCTCGCACAGGAATGGGAATTGGGCGATTACCAAGTGGAACTGTCAGAAAACTTAGGCGGACAAACAATGCTTCATGGTTCTTTGCAAGGTCAAACTGTGCGGCTTTTGGTGGATTCCGCGAAAGAGTATCATCCGGGACAAAAGATGAAACTCAAGATCGACCTGACAAAAGCGCACCTCTTTGATAAAAGCAGCGGACTCAACCAACGGCTTTAAGGATCAGCATGAACTGGCGTTCTTTCGGACTCTGCATTGTGGCTTTTTGCCTTGCTCTGCATGCGCAGGCGGGAAAGCGCACCGTTTTCGTGCAGATGTTTGAATGGCCATGGAAAGATATCGCCCAAGAGTGCGAACAGTACCTGGGCCCGAAGGGTTTTGCCGCGGTTCAGGTCTCACCTCCTCACGAGCACATTCTTTGGCAGAATCAGCCTTGGTGGGTGCGCTATCAAGTCGCCAGTTACAAAATCCAATCGCGCAGCGGTTCCGAACAAGAATTCGTCGACATGGTTCAACGCTGCAAAGCCGCGGGCGTGGACGTGTATGCCGATGCCGTGATCAACCACATGACCGGCATTCCTTCCGGAACCGGTATCGCGGGCACGCGCTTTAGTCATTACAACTACCCCGGAATTTATCAGTATCAGGACTTCAACCACTGTGGCCGTAACGGCAATGACAATATCGTGGATTATCACGATCGTTTTGAAGTGCAGTACTGTGAGCTTCTGGATCTGGCGGATCTCGCGACAAGTTCCAGTTACGTTCAAGGTAAAATCGCGGAATATCTCAACCACCTTTTGGATCTGGGAGTCGCGGGTTTTCGCATTGATGCCGCTAAACACATCCCGGCTGCCGACTTGGAAAACATTCTGTCGCGCTTAAAACGCTCAGCTTATATTTACTCCGAAGTCATCGACGGCCCTGGAGAACCGATTCAAGCTGATGAATATTTATCCGCCGGTGATGTTATGGCTTACGGCTATGGAGAGCGTATCGGCCGCGCTCTGCGGGCGCAGGACATCTCGGGATTGTTGCGAGCTTCCGACGGTTATCCGCAAAGTGACAAGGCCGTGGTGTTTTTAACCAACCACGATTTGGAACGCAGCTCTTCTTCTGTTCTAAGTTACAACGGCTCGGAGTCGCGCTTATACCGTTTGGCGCAAGTCTTTATGCTTGCTTGGCCTTACGGATATCCGCATCTTTACTCCGGTTATGCGTTTAGTGATAAAGAAGCCGGTCCTCCTTTGGACAGCCGTCTTTACACGCTTCCGATTTTAGATTCCAACGACAATTGCCGCGCACCGTGGACGTGCGAACACCGTCTTCCTGAAGTCGGCGCGATGGTTGATTTCCGCAATCGCACCAACAACGCTTTCTATGTTCAGGATATTTGGCACAATCAAAAAGACGCCTTGGCTTTCAGTCGTGGATCTTTGGGTTTTGTCGCCATCAATTTCGGCTCTCAATCTTTGGAGCGGGATTTCACCGTTTCACTTCCTGACGGACGTTACTGCAATATTCTTGAGGGAGACGAAGATCGCTGCACGCGGGACTATGTGGTTTCATCGGGACGTGTGCACATCACTCTCTCCCCTTCTTCAGCGGTGGTTCTGCTGAAAGGAAACAAATGACATACACCATCGGTCTTGATCTTGGCGGTACAAAACTGGCGGCGGCTCTTTTAAACGGCAAAGGCGAAATGCTGGATTTTATCAAAGTGCCCGTGGATATGAAACGTGAAGGCTCCGCCGTAAAAACGCAAAAACGTGTGATCGGCCTTATGGCCGATATAGTTTTAGATTTCAAACACCGCTTCCCGCGTGAAACTTCCGGTGCCGGATTTAAAGGCGTGGGCCTTGCCAGCGCCGGTCCGCTCAACACCGAAGAAGGCAAGCTGATAAATCCCGTCAACTACCCCGGCTGGAAAGTCGTTCCTATTCGCGATCTTTTGCAGGAAGAAATTCATAAGAAAAAATTTAAAAGCAAAGTTTATTTCCAGCACGACGCCACAGCCGCGGCCTTGGCGGAAGGATGGATTGGTGGCGCTCAAGGGCTCTCGTCCTTTGCCGTGATCACCATCGGTACCGGTGTGGGCACAGGTTTGATTTTCAACGGCCTTCCCGCACAGAGCCGCGGTATGGGCTCGGAATACGGTCACACGATTGTGGATATTCAACGCCTGCAAATGGTGCCGGATAAAATTCACCATTGCACCGTCGAGGGCCTTGCTTCCGGCACAGGTCTTCTTCGCCGCGCTCAGGAACTGGGTTTTCAAGGTGAATCGGTTGAGGAACTCACAGTTCTAAAAGACAAAAAGTACGAAGTGCTCTACAAAGACATGGCCTGGGCGCTGGCGTGCCTGTGCTACAATCTTTCGATTGGATACAATCTGGAAAAGATTTTCCTGAGCGGCGGTTTGATTAAGATCCGTGAGCTTTATTTGAAAGATTTAAAACACCACTACCGTCATCTCATCCGCCAGGTGAACCCGGCATTTGAGTGCAAGATCGAAGTGGCCCAAACAAAAAACCACGCCGGGGTCATCGGCGCAGGTTATCTGCCTTATCTTTAGATTTATGCGCGAGCACCGTTGGTAGGCTGCGTGGGTTTCATTTGATACCTAGGAGCAAACTTCAGTCCAGAACTTAAGTGAATAAAAAGAGGCTGAAGTTCCACGCAGCCGTTGTTTTCGAGCGCGTGATTGCTCAAGGCTTCTTCGAGCCAAGAGGTTTTATTATTAAGCTTTTCCGCCAGCCACGCTGTGGGCGTTGGATATTTGCGTAAGGCGTATTTCAAATCAGGAACGTAAAGGCTCGCACCGTCCCACTTCTTACGCAAAAATACCATCGCAATAAAGTTGATATCTAAAAGCATCAGCACGGGATAAAGCCACCACCAGCCTAAGCCACGGATGATATTGCTCCACTCGCCGATACCCATAATATCCGGCATTTTCCAGCGCCGTGTTTTTCCGTCCATATTGTTTTGATGAAAAAATCCGCGGCGGACCATCGCCCTTAACCATTGTTTGATTTCAGACTTCCACCCTAAAAGAGCCATGGCGAGAATCAAACGGCTCGTCTGATCGCGACTCATGCAACGGGGATGCGTGTCCCAGGTATCACCATAAGGAGACCGTCGGAAAACACCCGGCATAATTTCAAGATGTTTGAGAATTTTTCTGCCGACATCGTTGGCCTCATCGTGAAGTCCTAAAAGAGCCAGCAGACTGCAAACCAGGCCGGTGCGGTGAGCGGAGTCACCGTTGCTTCCGTCGGCTTGAATGTAAAGACCGTAGGAATCAATCATGGGCAAAGAGTATCACCGCCGCAAAGGCATTGCCATCATAATTCATTCAGCCCAAGGACGTGTTTTATTAGAGAGGCTCTCTCGTTTCGCTCTAAAGCCCGCGTGCGAAGATCCGCCGCCATTCAGACAGCGTGCGGATATGAACGACCTTGTTTTGCAATGACTCGCGCCCGAAAATGCGTAAAAGCTCCGGGCGCATTTTTTTATGCACACGCCACAGAGTTTGAAAGAGCTTCACCGTGTGCGCCCAAGTCACTTCATCACACCCTTCCGGCAATTCAGCGCGACGGCTCCACAAGTTTTGAATTTGTCTTTTCGTGCACCACCAATAATGGCGCCACAGAGGAAAATCGATAAAGACAATGCATTCGGCCCTGGCAAAACGATCATGAATAATATCGAGCGGACCATAGCCGTCGATAAGCCAGGATTTCTCTTCGTGCACGCGCTGTAAAACCGCGATGGATTCGGCATGGGGGCGGATTTTCATGCCTGGCAAAAACTGAATGGAATCGACATGAGTCAAAGGCAAAGAATGAATTTCGGCAAGACGGCGACTCAGCGTCGTCTTGCCGGCTCCAGCATTGCCGACAACAGCGATTTTCTGCGGTTTCCTCTCGGACATGAATTAGAAATGCCACTTTTATCCGGCAAAAGACAGTTTATTTTGTCCTTTGCGCGGTAAAACCACATGATCAATCAAACCAAAGGCTTTGGCTTCTTCAGAACTCAGATAATAATCCCGTTCCATCGTCCGAGCCAGATGCTTCGCTTCTTTTCCGGTGTGACGGGAATAAAGCTCTGTCACCTTCTGTTTGCTGCGCACAAGCTCTTTGGCGTGAATGGCGATATCGGTGACTTGTCCACCCAGACCGCCATCGCCGAGATGGGGTTGATGAATCAGAATACGGCTGTGAGGCATCGCATGCCGCTTTCCCGGAGTTCCCGCTGTAAGCAGCAAGGAACCCATGCTTGCCGCCATTCCCAAGCAATAAGTGGCGACGTCGCATCTCACAAACTGCATGATATCGTAAATCGCAAGTCCCGCGGAAACAGAGCCACCGGGGGAATTGATATACAAGTGAATGTCTTTTTCAGGATCTTCCATTTCCAAAAACAACATTTGGGCGATCAGAGTATTAGCCACCTCATCGGTGACGGCGGAGCCCAGAATAATAATACGGTCTTTCAGCAAACGAGAGTAAACATCATAAGTTCTTTCGCCGCTCGCGGTTTGTTCGGTGACGTACGGAATAGTGGCCACAAAAATCTCCTTTTTTAGAAAGTCCCTCGGGGGACAATGAAGACTTCAGTGCAAGAAAGATGCACCACGGAGCTGTGTTTCACACTGAATCACTCTTTCACTCATTGCCTTGCTATTGCTTTTTCACTTTCGCAAGTTCCATTCACACCACACTCTTTTTCTACCAAAAGCGGCTCGGCATCGACGAAAAATGTCGGCATAAAACACTCATGGCTCAGGGCACGAAGCTTGACCAGGGCCCAAGGGATTTGGACAATCAAAACAGCGAGGTGCCCTGTGGAACTGCAAAGAAAAAAAGTGACCGTCGAAGAACTCAACCGTTTGGGACAAAACACGATGCTGGAAACCCTCGGCATCCGTATCACCCGTTGCGATGAGCAGAATCTGGAAGCGGAAATGCCCGTCGACCATCGCACGCACCAGGTTTTCGGCATTCTTCATGGCGGGGCCTCCGTGGTTTTGGCTGAAACCTTAGGCAGCATCGGCGCCCAGCTTTATGTTCCTGACACTCATTACTGCGTGGGCTTGGACATCAATGCCAATCACATTCGTTCCGTCAAATCCGGAAAAGTGACCGGTCGCGCACAGCCAATTCACGTCGGCAGAACCACACAAGTATGGGAAATTAAAATCGTCAGTGAAGATGAAAAACTTGTGTGCATCAGCCGTCTCACCGTGGCTGTTGTTCCCAGGAAATCATAAACTTGCTTCCATTCCTGAGGCCCGAGGTGGCGCCATCCAAGCATGGCGCATATCCCGGCAAAAATCTTCAAAGCGGCGCGGAGCCCGTCCCAGAATTTTAAAAATCGCATCTGAAACATTCGCCATGTGTCCTTCGCGAACCGCCCTGTGAACACTCATTAAGGTTTTTATAAACCACGGCTCCAAACTGCCTTTTTGCAAAACCTGTAAAGCCGCTTCTTCAGTCACGGGCACATAAGCCAGGCGATGGATCACATTGTAAGAGATGATGGAGAGAGCTTCCGCATTCGAGATGGTTCTTTCACCGGTCAGATCTAAAGATTGATGAAGATAGTGCCAGGGATCTTGCAGGACAGCCACCGTGGCCTCGGCGACATCGCGGGCATCGACGTAGGACGTTCGGCCTTCCCCTTGGGGAAGAAACAAAGTCCCGCGACGAATGTCTTCGCCATAAAGATCGATAAAATCCTGCATCAGAATATTAGGGCGCAGGATGCAGTAGTCGATACCGCTTTCCTGAACAAGATGATCCACTTCGCCATGGATTCTTTGGAACAGATACGGCGATAGAGGTGAGGCGCCATTTTCAGAGATACGCAAAATAAAGCGCACGCCTGCCGCCCGGGCCGCTTCAAAAACCCGCTGAGCCTCTTTCACCATTTCCGCATGAAGCTGCTGATAGAAAACCAACACATCCATGCCCCGCAGTGCGTGTTCCAAAAGAGACGGATTTTCGCAATCAAGGCGCAAACCCCTGACACCTTCAGGAAAGTTCACGGAGCGCGAAGCGGCAATAAAGTCCATTTTTGCCTTTTGGAGAGCCTTTGCCAGCTCTTGGCCCATAGTGCCAGCCGTCTCGATGACCATAATTTGAAGACCCATGGCGAGCCTCCTGTCATTTACTATTATGCCGCTGATTTGATTTTTGTAAGAACTGTTTGTTGGCAAGAGTCCGCTTGACTCCCCCCTGGTTTCACGATCTAAATACTTAAGTGAATTTTTTTGCTGAAAACCTGCGGGTTTTTAAAAAAGTCTTCCTTCCTCTGTTCGCCCTGGTCGTTCTGTCAAGCAACATAGACCAGTACCTGAATCTTCATATCGAAAATGCCCTGAGAGACCCGCAAGGAGCTCAAGGCCAAGTGTATTTTTTCGGCTTCCTGTCTATCCTTACCAGCATCATCTTCCCGGTTCTGCTTGTCAGTGTGGCGCTTTACGCCCTCAATACCATGACCGGCTGGACAGCGTCGCTGAAGGATTTTCTGAGCAAATACTTAAATCAAATGTTTATCGAAACTCTGCGCTCCTGGGGTAAGACTCTGCTTTGGTCTTTGCTTTTAATTCTTCCGGGACTTTGGAAATTTATCGAATACAGCCTGGTCCCTTTGGTGGTGACCTCGTCCCAGCGCTATGACGAAGGCCGCGAGGACGCTTTGCAAAGATCCGCGCAAATCGTGCGCCACCACTGGGGCAAGGTGCTCGGCGTGTTTTTGCTTTTCCATCTTTTCGTTCCTGTCGTGCTGTCGGCTTTTTTCGATTCCTATCGCCTGCTGTGGAAAACGCCGATTCAAAGCCTGGTTCTTTCGGCACTCGACACTTATTTACTTTTGGTATCCACACACATTCTGTTCAATATTTTCAGAAGCGAGGTAAGAAAACATGACGCTCATGTTTAATTGGAAAGACATCAAAAACCGCGGCCGCGGCCTCACCTTTGACGACGTGCTGATTGTACCGGCTCGTTCGGACATCCGTTCCCGCCGTGATCCCCATTTGACGTCCAAACTTACAAAGAAAGTTTCCATCGAAACACCGATCATCAGTGCGAACATGGACACCATCACCGAATACGACATGGCTTTGGCTATGAACCAATTGGGCGGCGTGGGTATCTTGCACCGTTTTATCTCCATTGAAGAACAAGCTTCTCAAGCGCGCCGCTTGAAAGAAGCCGGCGTGAAAGTGGTTTCCGCCAGCGTCGGTGTCGGTGAAGAATTTAAAACACGCGCCAAAGCTTTGATCGATGTGGGCGTTAATATCATCACCATCGACATCGCTCACGGTCACTCCGTGCAAATGATGGAAACTATGAAGTGGTTGAAAGACCACCATCCTGATGTGGAAATCATCGCCGGCAATATGGCGACTCCTGATGCCGCTCGCGATTTGATTGAAGCCGGCGCTGATGCTATCAAAGTCGGCATCGGTCCTGGCTCGATGTGCACCACCCGTATCATCACGGGTTGCGGAGTTCCTCAACTCACGGCCATCGCTTTGTGCGCGGAAATCGCGGAATCTTACGGCGTTCCTGTGATCGCCGACGGCGGTGTGCGCACTTCCGGAGACATGGTGAAAGCTTACGCGGCGGGCGCCAGCACCGTGATGCTGGGAAGCATGCTTTCCGGCACCATTGAAACACCGGGCGAAATTAAGAATGGTAAAAAACAATATCGCGGTATGGCTTCGCGTGCGGCGCAAGATTCTTGGCGCGGTGGCGTGCCAGAAGGCATGGCTCCCGAAGGAGAATCCACTCAGGTCAATGTGAAAGGCCACGTGAAAGACGTGATCCTCGAGCTAGCCGGTGGTATTCGCTCCGGCATGAGTTACGTGAATGCAACGACCGTGGCTGAAATCCGAGAAAAGGCCTTGTTCATGGAAATGTCAGCAAACGGTATTGCCGAATCCCGCGCTCACGGGGTAAAAACTTAGGAATGTTGACGAAAGATTCTCGACCCATAGGCGTTTTTGATTCAGGTATCGGCGGCCTCACAGTTTTAAAAGAGCTCGCCCTGCAATTCCCCCAGGAAAATTTCCTTTATCTGGGGGACACCGCCCGACTCCCCTATGGTTCGAAATCACCGCAAACCATTCGCAAGTATTCCGAACAAAACATTCTCTTTCTTGAAAGACAAAACGTGAAGGCGATCGTCATCGCCTGTAACACGGCCTCAAGCCAACTCACGGAAAAAGAATTCGACGGTCTGCCGATTTACAACGTGATTGAACCCGGCTCGCAACGCGCTTTGGAGGTTTCATCCTCAGGACGTATCGGCGTGCTCGGCACTCGCGCCACCGTCAACAGCCAGGCTTATCGCAAAAAAATTCTGGAATATCACCCTGAGGCCCAGGTTTTCGATCAAGCCTGCCCTCTGTTTGTGCCGCTCGCTGAAGAAGGCTGGGATTCTGATCCCGTTACCAACTTAATCGTCTTCCGTTACTTGGGCCCACTCCTGCAAAACAAAATCGACACTTTGATTTTGGGCTGCACTCACTATCCAATTTTAAAAAGCTCGATCGCCAAAGTCACAGGCTCCGCCGTTGAATTGGTGGACTCTGGTGAGGCGATTGCAAGATGGCTTTCTCGCGATATCGAGCAAGGCCGTTTGGGTGTGAATCACGACGGACATCGTTCGATTGACATTATGACAACGGATCATTCCGCGCACTTTACGGAAGTGGCTCACCGAATTTTGAATCCCGTGAAAGCCGACGCCTTCCGCGTGGTGGATCTTTAGATTTTTAAATACAGATTTCCAAAGGCAGTTCCTGCAAGTTGTAAACACTGGCCATGGAATAACCGTAAGCTCCCGCATCCAGGATCGCCACGAAATCACCTTCCTCCACGGAGGAAAGGTTGCGGTCTTTGGCGAAAAAATCCGCCGACTCACAGATGGGTCCTACGATATCCGCTTTGAGAACGCCCGCTTTTTTCTTCAGCGGTAAAATCAAATGATCCGCTTCATATAAAGACGGACGAATAAGATGATTCATGCCTGAATCCAGAACCACAAAGGTTTTAGCCGTGGTTTTTTTAATGTACTGAACTTGCGCCAAAAGAACGCCGCAATGGCCGACAAGCCAGCGCCCGGGCTCCGACTGCAGCTCGCAGTTAAGATCCTCAAGCTCTTTCAATGTGAGAGCGGCATAATCACGCAGAAGACTTTCTTCAAGTTCCGTATCAAGACGGTCATAGAAGATTCCCAGTCCGCCGCCAAAATCAAAACGCTGGAGGGTTGGAAAAGTTTTTTGCAAATCTACAAAAACGGTCTTCAGTTTTTTGAGAGCCTCCGCGTATCCCGAAAATTCCATCATCATCGAGCCTAAGTGCAGACTTAAACCCACGAGATCCACACTGTCACGGAAAGCGCGCAAGCACGCGGTCAGTTCTGGGATCAAGGAAAGCTCCATGCCGAATTTATTGTCTTTAAGGCCCGTGGCAATGTAAGGATGGGTTTTGATATCGATATCGGGATTCAGGCGCAAAGCCACGGACGCTTTTTTGCCGAGAGTGCGCGCGATCTCCCCGATTCTTTGCAGCTCCGGCAGACTTTCAACATTGATCTGATAAATTCCAAGCTTGAGTGCTTCAGAAATTTCATGGCGGGTTTTGCCGACACCGCTGTACACAATATCTTGCACGCCAAAACCACTCTCCAAAGCTCTTTTAATCTCACCCAAGGAAACAACATCGGCGCCCGCGCCCAGTTTTTTTAGCTTTTGCAGAACCTCGTTATTGGGATTGGCTTTCATGGCGTAAAAAAGACGAGTTTTCTTTAACGCTTTGGTCATCGCTTGATAGCGTTGCGCCATAAAATCGAGATCATAGACATAAATAGGCCGCATATAGTTCGCACACAGAGGCAGCAGCGGTTTTTTTAACGGGCCCAGACACAATTCATTATTGATGTATTCCATGAAAACCTCGTGTTATATCATGACGCAAGAAGGATATTTTGTCATGAAAACTTCCATTTTTACGTACACCTCCAAAGGCATGCCGGTCCTGGCTTATGAGTTCCAGAACAACGGTCCTGAGGTTCTGATCCTCGGCGGCGTTCACGGCGATGAAATCGAAGGCGTTATCGCATCTCAAGAGTTGCTGAAACATTTCCTTAAATCTTTCCCTTACCAGCTCAATGTCACCGTAGTGCCGCAATTCAACCTGGAAGGCGTGATTTTCAAAACCCGTGGCAATGGCAATGGCGTGGATCTCAACCGCAACCTTCCAACAAAGGATTGGTCTCCGGAAATAAAAACCCCGCGCTACCATCCCGGGCCGTTCGCCGGCAGCGAAAGCGAAAACAAAGGCCTCATGGAGTACGTTGAAACGAAAAAGCCGGTGTTCATTTACTCCCTGCATTCCTGGCATCCGGTTCTAAATATCAATGGCGACAGCCGTGCCGTGGCCGAAGTTCTTGCGCAACGCACAGGTTATAAAATTGACGATGATATCGGCTATCCGACACCGGGCTGCCTTGGAACTTACACGGGTCTCGAAAGGAACATCCCCACTTTGACCTATGAAATCGAGCGCGGTCTTTCCGCCGAGAAAATCATCGAAATCCATGTTCCCGCGATCCTTGAGTCTTTGAAGGTTTTAGAAAGATAGGAGCTTTTTCATGCAGAACGACGTAAACCAAATATACACCGACATTCAAAACGGTAAAACCGCGGATCAGCTTTCCACCAACGAATTGAAAGCCGTTTTTGAAACCATCGAAGGCCTGGATGCGGGCCGCTTGCGTGTGTGTGAAAAGACTTCCGAGGGCTGGATCACGCATGAGTGGATCAAAAAAGCCATCTTGCTTTATTTCCGCATTCAAAAAATGGACGTGATGAAAGCCGGTGATTTTACTTATTTCGATAAAATCCCGGTGAAACAATGGAGCGAAGAAGACGGCGTGCGCGTCGTGCCTCACGCTCTGGCGCGCAAAGGTTCTTTCATCGAAAAAGGCGCTATCTTAATGCCGTCTTACGTGAATATCGGCGCTTATGTCGGCTCCGGCACGATGGTCGATACATGGGCCACTGTAGGCTCGTGCGCGCAGATCGGTCGTAACGTGCATCTTTCCGGTGGCGTGGGGATCGGTGGTGTTCTTGAGCCCGTGCAAGCCCGTCCTGTCGTTGTTGAAGATAATGCCTTTATTGGCAGCCGCTGCATCGTTGTTGAAGGAGCCGTTATCGAAGAGGGCGCGGTTCTTGGTGCCGGTGTGACAATCACAGCCAGCACAAAAATCATTGATGTGACGGGATCTGCTCCCGTGGAATACAAAGGCCGCGTGCCTGCGAACTCCGTGGTGATTCCAGGAACACAGATGAAAGATTTCCCTTCCGGAAAATACGGCGTTCCTTGCGCATTGATTATTGGAAAAAGAAAAGCGAGCACGGATCTTAAAACATCTTTGACGGATGCTTTGCGCGATTATCAAGTCAGCGTTTAAAGTCTATTTCATTCTTAAGGCGTCGGAAGGTTCTACTTCCGCCGCCGTTCTTGCCGGGATATAAGAACCCAGCCACGCAATCAAAGCACTGACCACCAGAACACCGATGACCAGAGCCGGGTCCACCAAAGCCGGAATGGAAGGGTCATAGTAAATTTCCGATTCGGCCAACTGCAGAGGGTTGGCTTGGATATAAAGCCCAATTCCCGTCCCTAAAAACACTCCAGTCAGCACGCCGACGGAAGCCAGTAAAAAACCAAGAATTGTAAATGTCTTCACCGTTTGTTTTCCGGAAAAACCAATCGTGCGCAAAATCGCAATATCACGTTTCTTTTGCGACAAGAGCAGAGCCAGCACCGTCAAGATTGAACTTGCCGCAATAATCCCCGCAAGCCCCAGGAAAGTTCCTATGGTGAGCTTTTCCAGCTTCAAAGCGTACAACAAAGCGGAATTGCGATCCATCCACGTTTCAACGCTGACACCGTCGAACTTGAGCAGATTTTCTTTCATTTCATTCACGGTGCTTTCATCCGCAAGCCACACTTCAATTCCCAGCTGGCGCATTCCTTCACCGATCAAAGAATTCAAAGCTTTGCCGCGCTGATAGAAAATATACTGCGAATCCACATCAGCAAGACTCGTGGTCACGATGCGCTTGATTTTTACTCGCTCAAATTTCGGTGTTTCACCGGGAGGCAAAAGCAAACCGGAAGGTGAAACCACAGTGACGTAATCCCCTTCAAAAACTCCAAGGGACTGCGCGAGATCCACGCCGATGATGATCTCGCCTTCTTCCGGAACATCCTGCGGATCCCAGAAATAAGCCGGAGAGTTTTTATCTTGCTTGCGCTCCATCTTTTGCAGCTGCTCGATAAAATGACCCAGGCTTTCCCGAGTCACACCCCGAGCGATCCCCCCGCGGAACTGTCCGTCTTGGGTGCGGATAATCACGTCCTGAGTTTCATAGACGTAAGCGCGATTGTTCGGATTTTCTTTTAATCTTTGCAAAACAGGATGGACTTCCAGTCCTGCCGCACTGGTCACACCCGCGGCCTGGACGTAAAGATGAGGTTCGAGCCCCAGAATCCGTTTACGGATGCTCGCATTCATTCCGTTCATCACAAAAAGAACGACCAGAAACGCCGTCACACTGATAGAGATTCCGACCATGGACAGCCAGGAAATCCGGCGAATCAAAGCGCCCGCTCTTTTGGAGAAAATAAAATGACGGAACAAATGTCCAACCAGCATGCCCCTATCATAGGGGCTCTGCGGTCGGATTCAAGATTTTTCTAGGTGCTACACCCTTCCGGCAGGGCTTAAGAAATGAAACGGTCTTCTATTTGCTGTGAGCCGGCATGCGCTTGCCTTCTTCATCGAGCACTTCACGCACACTTCCGCGCATAAAGAAACTCTTCTGCATGGCTTTCAATACAACCACTGTTTCGTTCAGAGCTTCCACCAGACGCACACTGGCCCCCGGCAGCTGCGGTTCGACGGCTTCCATCGCAGGACCCAAGGCTTTGGTGACAGTAGCCAGATTGCGGGTCATCACCGCCAAGTCTTGCGCGAGCTGAGGATTCTGCTCGTTCAGTTCCGGCAAAATGCGATTGATTTCCTGCGTGGTCACGGCAAGATTGCCCACCAGTTTTTGAACACCGTCATCATGAGTGGCTTGCTTGGAAAGTTTGATCACTTCCACGGACATCGTATTAAGATTTTTCATCAAAGGGTCCAAGCGGTCGATAACGCGAACAAGACTCTCGGCACGGCTGCGATCGGCGAAGGCGTCCATGATCACTTGCATGCTTTCTAAGATGCCACCCAGTTTGGAAAGATACGTGTTCATATTCTTACCGCTCATGAGCGTCATCAAATCCACTGTCTCCAAAGACTTGATGGCCCCTTGCGCCGGAATCACCGCGTACTGCTCACTCCCCACGGAAAGATCCAGCACCCGCTCGCCGATAATAAACGGACGAATCAATTGCACGGTGCTGTTTTCACGGACACGGTTTTGGAACTTACCCAGAATGTAAAAGCTCACCCGGATACGGTTGTCGCTTTCAAGCTCCACCGCATCCACCTCACCGGCGCGCAAACCGGACATCTGCACCAAGGTTCCCTCGTGAATACCGTCGGCATTCTCGAACGTGGTCGTATAATACACCTTGGGTTCAAACCAGCCTTGCTTGATGGCGGCGCTGACGCCGGTGAGAATCACTCCCGTCACAGCGACAAGAATGAATATCCCGGCGATTCTTTCAAACTTCGTGAACTTCACTTTCATCATAGATGCACGACTCGCTTTTCTGGATCCACAGCCTGGTAGTAAAGCTGGCCATCATCAAGGTGAATGATCTGATAATCAAAAAGATTCATGAACTTTTCATCGTAAGAGCTGATGAAAATATGCTTAAAGCAGCCGTCTTCTTTGCGCAGCTTGTGCACATGATCCACGAAGGTATAAACGCTGTCCTGACCGAGCCCCACACTGGGATCATCTAAAAGCAGCATTTGCGGGCGCATCACCAAAGCGCGCAAAAGGCATGCAAGCTTGCGCACACGCCCCGGCACATGCGCCGGACGCTCGTGAGCGAATTTCTCAACGGAGAATTCTTTAAACATGTTTTCTACGCGCTCTTTGGCTTCTTTCGGACTCACCGTTTTATGGTACAAAAGCGGCAGCATGAGATTATCGAAAAGGGTGCGGTTGTTGATCAGTCCGCCGTAATCAAAGGAATAGCCGATCTGCAAACGGTACGGCAGAAATTCTTCAAAAGACATATCGACCACGTTTTCGCCGTTGATCAAATATTTCCCCGACTGAGGGATCTGCAAGCCGGCGAGGATTTGCAAAAGAGAACTTTTACCAGCCCCCTCTTCCGCTTTCACCCACAGGATTTCATTCATGGGAAAATCGAATTCGACATTCTGAACGATGGGGTCTTGCCCCTCGTGAGTGAAAGACACTCCCTCAAATTTGAGACTTTCGATTTTCATCACACCACCCCCAGGCTGCGCAGTTGATTTAAATAAAACAAAGCTGAAATAATCAAATTGAACATCACGACGAAAATAATGCTGTTCACCACGGCTTGTGTCGTCACCTGCGGCACCTCATGCGGGCTGCGTTTGACGGAAAGACCCTGGAAACAAGAAACGACGAAAATAATCATTCCGCTAAAGCCGTTCTTCAGAAAGAAAATCAAAAGATCTTCTTTGGCCAAAGCCCGCATCAATGAATCCGTGTAAAAGGAAATCGGCATGTCCTGAAAAAAGCGCGTCACTAAAAACCCGCCGATCAAAGCGACAAAATTAAAATAAAACGCCAAACCCAAAACACTTAAAATGCCGCCCAGAACCCGTGGGAAAACGATGAAGCTGAGAGGGTTGATCCCCATCACTTCCAGCGCTTCAATTTCACGGTTGGCGCGCATATTCCCCACCTCAGAAGCCACCGCCGTTCCTGAACGCGCGATCACCACCAGGGCGACGAGCAAAGGCCCCGCTTCGCGCAGAACCATGACGATCAAAAAATTTCCTATCATCTGCGTTCCGCCTAAGAGGCTTAAATTCGAAAGCGATTGCAGAATCATGATGGAACCCACACCGAGTGCGAGCACCGTGATCAAAGGCAGAGCCTGCCATCCGGTGAAATAAATTTGCGCGGAAATCACGCCAACGATCTGGCGAAAGCCTTGAGCCTTATCCAAAACGGTGGCACGCAGAGAAAGATAGACCATCAGGAGGACACGCACGGTGTACTCCACATTCTTCGTAACAAATCTTCCCAGCGAATCAATCTGCGCCAGTAAAGAAGTCATGATAAGTCCCCTATTTCTCTTCAGGACTTATCGGAATGGCGAGGAAAAATGGGATTAGCTAAAGGTCCTGTTTTAATAGGCCCACAGAGAGTAAAACAGCGACTTCAGTGCCTCGAAATTGGTTTCCCAGACAGAAGACTCGTAACGGCCGCCAATAATAGCATGCCTTTGGATGTAAATGTTCTCAGGAAAGGTCGCACGGAAGGTGCGGTAGGAACGGTACATGTGCAGTCGCGAAGTCACCAAAAGAATATCACGGCACTTGAGTGCTTCGACAATCGGTAAACTCTGCTGGGCATTGCCGTAGGTCGTTTCCGAACGGCGATCCAAGACCACATCGTTTTCGCTCAAGTTTCCGTAAAAGGACCACACCGGCATGATCTCGCGCAAACGCGCATTGGAATACACGCCAGAGATCACAAGCTTTTTCACGTTTTGATTGGCGAGAAGATCAAACCCTTCCCGCACACGGCCCGGGCCGCCGGTCAACACCACGGCACAATCGGCCGTGGGTGTTTTCAACCAGGACTGCACCGGCTCCGCCTGAACTTTTTGATACTCCTGATAGTACCGGTAGCCGACAAGGATACCGGAAATCAGCAGAAGCCAAAAAGATCGTGAGCGAAGCAAAGCCTTAACGATGCGCAATGACTTCGATCTCCACATTCACACCCTTGGGAAGGGCCGCAACCGCCACGGTTGAACGCGCAGGAGGAGCGTCTTTAAAGTACTTCGCGTAGATTTCATTCACCGTCGCGAAGTCACCCATATTGGTGATAAAGATCGTGGTTTTAATGATGTTGCCGAAGTTCATTTGCGCGGCGGTAAGAACAGCTTCAATGTTCTTCATCACCATCTCAGTTTGCGTTTTGATATCGCCGGTGAAAACCTCGTTGGTTTTTGGATCAATGGAGATCTGTCCTGAGCAGAACAAGAAATCACCCATTTGCACAGCTTGAGAATAAGGACCAACGGCTTTTGGCGCATTGTCTGTGTGAATCACTTTTTTCATGTGAACTCTCCCTCAAAATTAGAAGTAAAAAATAATTCCGGCGTTGAACGGACCGTCGGCGATGGTTCTAAAGCGCACATTGTCCGCGGAGATAACTCCCACGCCGCCTTCAAAAGTGAACGCCAAAGAATCAAGACCGGTGAAGAAAAACTCTCCGCCGAAAAGAGCGTTTAATTCAAAGCCGGATTCTTTGTCGCCGGCGGTTTCAAAATTCACAAGCCCGACAGCGCCGCCCATGTAGAAATTCATATTGTCTTCTTTGAAAACAACGCGACGAACTCCGGCGTTAAAAGAAAATTTGGAATAATCTTTTTGCGTATCGATTCCCAATCCACCTGTTACGGAAATATCCGGAGCCATGTGATAAACAGTGGCTAATTCCGGCAAATCCAATGAAGTGTTTTTCTTAACTCCCACACCCAAACGGTTGGTCAGTTCCTTGGCCTGCACGCCTCCAGCGTATGTCATCAAGCAAAGAGCCAGCGCTAGTGCCGTTTTTTTAAGCATTGTTAAACTCCTGTCATTCGCGTTTTTTGATCCTCCCATTAAATGCAAAGACGCGAAGAGGGGCAAAAGGATTCTCATTGTTACAAGAGGTGTCATGCCGGTCTTTATTCTCGCCCCTTGCCCTTCACCAGGAATCATGAGAGGACACCGTGGCATGTTGAAACACCTTCTCTTCTTTTTGCTCTTTTCTTGCACAGCTCTGGCGGTTGAGCGCGGGCCCACTTACGAAGCTTTAACTGCGGAAGAAAAACAAATGCTCGACACCGGTTTGGAAGCGGGCTCTCTTCCAAGTCTTTGCCCGCGCACGCGGGAGTTTGCGGAAAAAGCACGCTGGAGTGGTCACGCTGGAAACCTCAAGGCGGATTACATTCTGATCGATAAAAAGCGCCGCTCCCTGCATCTGCTCAGCCGTGAACAGGTGCTTGCCACTTACCGCATCGCTTTAGGCGGAAATCCCAGCGGCGACAAAGTCAGCGAAGGTGATCAAAGAACTCCCGAAGGGCTTTACTTTATCGATCTTAAAAATCAAAAAAGTGATTACCATCTCAGCCTCCGCATCAGCTATCCCAGTCCCCGTGACATCGGCGAAGCCCAAAAGAGAGGCGTTCGTGATCCAGGCAAGGATATCATGGTGCACGGTCTTCCCAACAGTTGGCTGCACCGTAAATTCGCCCGTCACCCCCGCGATTGGACCAAGGGATGCATGGCCGTCACCGATAGCGAAATCGAAGATATTTTTGCATCTGTGGATTTAGGAACACTGATCGAAATCTGTCCTTAACCACACTTTCCCGGGGTTGGAGAAGCCGCAACGGGGATCACGCAGCAAGGGCGCTTTCTTAAACAAGGCCGTTTATGGGAATGGTTTAAAGCAAAGACTCCGCAATAGCCGTGAGAAATTCAGGACGGAAAGCCGATTGAGTTTTTTCCGTCTCCCAGATTTTTTCCTTCAGGAAGCGGAAACCCACTCCGGTTTGTTTCATCGTCGTGAGAACTCCCTGGTCGACTTTTTCCGCAAAAAGAATCAGCTGCGCTTCCACCGGCAATTGCGCCGCTGGCACCTGATTGGGGAAGCCTTTCTCATCAAACTTTTCGTGCGTGCACACGATGACGCTTTTTACTTTTTCATCAATGGGAAGTTTCTTAATCAGACAGCGGTTCAAAGACAAAATGGGATGTTTGCGGAAACTCGGTTCTTCACGCAGGTCTTTATCATCAGACAAAAGAAACTGACGGGTGACGACCTCTTGCAAATCATAAATCCCCGCGTCGGTCAGCAATGCTGACAACAGCACCGTCATCGGCTCACCCTGCCCACTTTTTATCGCCATTAAGGCGGCATACACCGCAATCCACGGTGCGCGCCAATACAGCGTGAAATCTCCGCTCAAAGCTTCACGGAATACATCCCACAGATTTTCTTCGCCCTTGAGAACCGCGAAAAGGTCCTCCGCCGTTTTACGCAGTTTTGCAAACAGCTCAGAAATTTTTTGTTCATCTTCTGTTTTATAGTCAAAGAGCAGAGTTTCATTGAGCTGCAAAGACTGCGCATAAAGAGTTAAAAATAAAGCCCGTGCGCGTTTTTTTAAGCCCGCTCCCGAAGTGTCATAGTAGGTGTAAATATATTCGCAGTACTTTTCACTGTCCTTGCCGCGAATGAAAAGTCCTTCCGCCTGCCCTAGGCGTGCAAAACGCTCATCGGAAAGAACCATATTGCTGTAGACAACCGCAAGATAACGCTGGTTTAGAGACAGACGCACAAACGCCGGAAAAGTCACACGGGTCATTGGAAAAAGATCCGAAGCTTGAATATCGAAATATTGCAAACGGCAGAGATACAAACACAGGTACTCAAATTTCAACGTCGTGAAAAATTCCGCTTGCGAAAGCGGGGTTACACGTGTGTTTGCAAACGCAGGTTCTCCGGCGGGAGCTGCGGCCATAATAGCAACGACTTTCGAGCGCGGAAAAAGCACCAGCACTTGATCCACACGTTGCGCGAAATCAGCGCTGGATTCCTGGGACTCTTGAGTGAGCAGAACGGCTTGCGCCTTCAGCAACTCGCCCAGGGTGTTCACAGGAAGTTCTGCGAAAGGCAATTGACGGAAGGTGAAATGGTGGGCCGAAATCACTTGCTTGGCACGCTGAAGCACCTCTTCGGATTGACTTAAAATCAGAAGCTCCAGCTTTTGCCTGAAAAGAGCGGCTTGTTTGTTTTCACTCATGCAGTTGGCCCTAGTAAAAGCTTAGTGCACTTCACCGAAGCTGCCAACGAAAGTTTTCCCCGTTGACATTTCCAGGGCTCCCACGAATCCTAAAATCATCAGTTCGAGAAAGGATTTAGTATGAAAATGCTCATCGCATCCCTTGTGACCCTTCTTTTGTCTGTAAGTGCTTCGGCGGCACTATTAACTCCGGAAGGCAGCAGCGCAGAAAAAGTCGAAAAGATCGCTCTTCCCTCTTCTGCGAGCGCCAATGTCGATGGCGAAAGCCTCAAACTGACAGCGGTCGGTGCCGGCTTGCGCGCAAAGAAAGTCGTTTTCGTGAATGTGAAAGTTTATGTCGGACAGCTTTTAGTTTCCTCACCGGAAACATTTAAAAAATCCGATGCGGAAGCCTTAGGCTCCTTGAAAGACCAAAAAGCCGTCGCCGTGCAAATGCATTTCCTGCGCGACGTGGATGCTGAAAACGTGCAAAAGTCTTTCAAGGAAGCTTTCAAGACCAACAAAATTGATATCGAAGACGCTTCTGTAAAACAATTCCTCGACTCTGTCGCTAAAGGCGGCGAAGCCAAAGAAGGAAAAGCTCTCACCGTGCTTGGCGCCCATCTTAAAGACGGGAGCGAAGCTGTTCTTTACGAAACAACCAGCGGCAATCTTTCTCAAATCAAAGGCTCCGCAGGCTTTATCGAAAAAATCTTTTCCATCTGGCTCGGCAAACCCGCCGACGACGGAGTGGCGCAACTTAAAAAGTCTTTTTTGAAATAGAACTGCCATGAAAATCTTCTTGTTTGCGGCGTCTCTCAGAAAAGATTCATACAATAAAAAACTGATCCGTATCGCTGCGGATATCGTGAAAACCCAGCCCGGCTGCTTTGTTGAGCTGAGTGAGTTCAACGATTTCCCTATGCCGATGTACGACGGTGATCTGGAAGCCAGCCAAGGAATTCCCGAAGGCGTTCTTAAGCTGGCGCAGAAAATCAACACGGCCGATGCGGTGATTATCGCAAGTCCTGAGTATAATGGCAGCATTCCGGGCACTTTCAAAAATGCCATCGACTGGCTTTCACGCATCAACCCCGTGCCACTCGCTAAAAAGCAAGTGTGCCTGATCGGTGCTTCACCAGGAAACTTCGCCGCCGTTCGCGGCAATATCCATGCGCGTGTGCCGTTTCATGTTTTAGGAACTTATCTGTATCCGGATTATTTCGGCCTTGCCCGCGCTCATGAAGCGTTCGATGACAAAGGCCAGTTCAAAGATGTGAAGCAAACAGAGCGTTTGACCGCTCTTCTGTCAGAGTTTCTCCGCTATGCTTCACGCAGAGAAACTCCGGCACAAGAGCTTGCTGAATTCACTTAACCTGAATTGCGCTGGCGAAGAACTTCCACCGGCGCTTCTTCTTTAATAACTTTGTTGGATTCCACTTTCGCGATTTGCTCTTCGTTGGATTTTTTGTGATCCGCAACGTTGAGCATAACCACACCGGCGATGATCAAGCTTGTCGCCAGAACTTTCTGCAAAGGCAGAGGTTCATTAAAGATCATCAAACCAATGAGGGCCATCATCGCTGTACCCACACCCGCCCAGATGGCGTAAACCATGCTGATAGGCAGAGATTTCAAAGCTACAGCGAGCGCCACAAAGCAGATTCCATGACATACTAGTGTTAGTACGATTGGAATCACCTTTGTGAATCCCTCTGAGTATTTCATAGTGATGGTACCCAACACCTCAAATATGATAGCCGCTGCAAGATATGCGTAAGCCATAAGACACCCTGTCGCATCTCGACCCTTTCTTCTTCTATTCAGTTTTTTTCATCCCGTGCTCGGGTGATTCCCCGAGAGATCTTTTTTTGAATCAGTCGAAAAAAAGACTTAAAAAGCGAACAGGAAAAGATTCCTGTATTTGATGTTCTTAGAATAGCATAGCCGTTCAGAAAAAGCTCTCGCGACTCGACTAAATACAGATTAAATAGAGAATTCAACACCTTACGAGCGAGACACATCTTGTCTTTCAACCCTAATTTGATTCATATTCTATGTCTTTTGTTTATAAAAAACGCCTCAAATTAGAACAAACAACACAGAACTCACCGTCGCTCGCCGGTCCACTATCGCCCGCAATGAAACACCAAAAGGCGCGTTTGTTTCCCAACACTCGAAAGCAAAGTAGAATATTTCGCCGCTTCTCAACCGCGAGCAAAGGAAGGTTTCTGAGTTCTGAAGCCGTTTGACGGCGAAGAAGGCCTTGCCCGCTCCGCTCTTTAGAAAACTTTCTCCATAATGATACGAAGCTCGCCATCTTTGGAGGAATTTTTAGTTCCAACAATTTTGAATCCCGCCTTGATGTTGAGTGTGAGCATTTCAGGAAACTGATTGCTGGTTTTGGTCTGAACTTTTTTGTAACCCTTTTGCTGGCACCATTCGTGTTGAGCGTTCATCAAGTCTGTAGCGATACCCAGCCCACGATATGAAGGCAGAACTCCGCCCAGCCAGCTATAGAAAGTTTCGGAGTCTAACTGATAACCGAGCTTGTAGCCGACAGCTTGACCGTCAACCTCCGCAATTAACAGCAGTGGATCTTTCTTGTCTGCCAACAGTGACGACACATCTTGATTTCTGTTATTCGCAAAAATTTTTTCCGACAAAGAAGTCACCTGAGAAATTTCCGCCGGGGACATCGCAGTGAAACTTTGAATGTTCAAAGGCACCTTCGCAAAGCGCGCCACCTTTTTCCCATCAAGTTCAATGTCACCATAAAACATTTCACGAGGGCGCACCCACAATGTCCCAAGCTCATTCGGATAACGGCATTCATAAAGCGCCATCTCCTCAAGCGTTTCACTGTGACGAACATGACCCAAGAGACGATAGTTTTTATTTTTATAGTGACGGTAGAATTTCATTATTCTGTTTTCCGAAGAGTTGCTTGTTTTAGCTCAAGATGCCACTAAAGAGCGAGGATGGGCAAAAATAAAAAAACCCGGATTACATACGTAACCCGGGTTCGAGTAAAATAGAGCTGGCATCGTGCTACTCTCCCACACGGTTGCCCGTGCAATACCATCGCCGCAAGAGGACTTAACTTCTGAGTTCGGAATGGGATCAGGTGTGGCCC